>Ga0208544_10000068_pt1 | contig 74219 bp, 45 predicted proteins | sample DEB08_DNA_9_FD_184526 | JGI IMG/M metagenome (GOLD analysis project Ga0208544, IMG submission 184526) | Aqueous microbial communities from the Delaware River and Bay under freshwater to marine salinity gradient to study organic matter... | ecosystem: Environmental > Aquatic > Marine > Coastal ...
AAGAAACAAAAAAAGCATTGGAAACAGTCCAATGTAAACACCTAAAATTAAGTGTAAACAAGGCCAGAGCAGCTTGATTTTTCTTGTAAAAAGTTGGGGAACTTTTTAGCCTCGTTTGCACAGCCTACATCTATCGTAAAAAGGCTAATCGAATCATCATTTAAATTAGCGCAAAGCAAATATCTTCCATCAGGACTAATCGCAAAATTTCTAGGCCATTGAATGCTTTCTTTTTCAATTTCAATCAAAGCTAGTAAACCTGTTTTTGGATGAATGGTAAAAGCAGCAATACTATCATAAAAACCTCGATTGGAGGCATATAAAAATTTACCAGAAGGATGGACATGAATATCTGCACTTTTATTAAAATTATTAAAATCAGTAGGTAAACTGGAGATGGTTTGTAGGTTTTTAAAAATTTGTTGTTGTTTATCGTATTCAAAAACCGTTACCGAACCTACTAATTCATTCATCACATATAAAAATTGTTCGTTGGGGTGAAAAGCGATATGTCTGGGTCCTGCTCCTGCTACAAGGTCTATATGTGTAGTCTTTCCAACTTTTAATTGCCCATTCTCCAGTTCGTACAACATTATTTTATCAATGCCCAAATCAGTTGCATAGATAAAATCGCCAATGCCTTGGCGGATAAAATGAGCATGTGGTCCTTTTTGACGTTCTAAGTTAATACTCGACCCTTCATGTTGTACCAAATCAGAAACAGCTCCCAAGCTACCATCTTTCTGAATCGGTAAATTAGCAACTGAGCCACTTCCATAATGCGCAATCAATACATTTTTATTAGCCTTGTCAACACCAACATAACAAGCACCTTTTCCTTTGGTCGTTTGTTGATTAATCAATTGTAATGCGCCCGTATTTCGGTCAACTGAAAAGGCACTAACCCCACTTTCTTTTTGTCCTTCTACTTTTTGAATGGAATATAAAAATTGATTGTTGGAAGAAAGGGCTAAAAAGGAAGGGTTTAGAATGCCTGTCGTTTTATTTTTTAAAGTGGTTTCGCCTGTTTGTAGATTTAATTCATAAGCATAAATACCTTCTGTGGCTAGATTGGTAGCGGTGCCAACATAGAAGGTGATGGTTTTTAAATTGGGTAATTTTTTGGTGCTTTGGCAGGCAAAAAAGGTGCAGCACAGGAAAAGGAGTAGGGTTTTGTGGAATGAATTCATGATAATGTTTTTGGTGCAAATTTACTTTTTCTATTTTCTATTTTCTATTTTCATTTTTTTTGTTATAACTGCCCTTAACAGGCGATTTCCCTTCCTTTGGTAAAAAAGCCTTTAACTGAGTTTTGATAGCACCATAATTTACATCATCCGCCAAATTTGTCCATTCTGCTGCATCTTTTTGATGGTCATACAATTCTTCTTGCCCATTTCCATAAGCAATATAGCGGTACTGTTCGTCTCTAACAGCGTGGTAATTTGGCGTAATGCTAGTGATGGCAGGGGTCTTTCTTTTAGTAGTAGGATTCATTAATTGCGGGACTAAACTTTCGCCTTCCAATTCGGCAATTTTAGGTAAGCCACAAAGGTCAATTAAAGTCGGATAAATATCGATTAAACTGACAGGTTGCGAGCAAGTTTGATTGGTCATTTTGTCGGGCGCATAGATGATTAAAGGTACTCTAGTTACTTCTTCCCAAAGCGTCCCTTTTCGCCAATGTTCCTTTTCTCCCAAATGCCAACCGTGGTCACTCCAAAGTACAATAATGGTATTATCAGCATAAGGGCTATTCTCTAAAGCATCCAATAATTTGCCAAATTGGGCATCGGCATAACTGACGGATGCTAGATAACCTTGCAAGGCTTCTTGCCATAAGCCTTCTTTTTTGATAGTCTCCTGTTCGGTATTTTCTATATCATTTTGTAAGTCGTCTTCCATAGTGAAATTAGTAGTAGAGTAGGCTAGATTTTTACCAGGCAAAGGCACATCTGCTAAGTCATTTTCTTGAATTTTGGGTAATTGTATATTTTCTGTAGGATATAAATCAACATATTTTTGCGGATTAAACCAAGGGATATGCGGCCTAAAAATACCACAGGCTAGGAAAAAAGGTTTATCGTGCTGCCGTTGAATTCTTTCAGACACCCAATCAACGGTTGCTGCATCGAAAGTCAAGGAATCAGGTGCATCAAAGCCACCCCAAGCTATATTTCCACTTACTTTAGTGATTTTTGATTTATCGGGATGCGATCTATTGGAAATAATTTTTTTACCCTTATGCCGAGGCTCAAACTCATGCCAATCGGTTTCTTCATAATAAAATTTATGTAGAATTTTCCCTGCACCTGCTACAAAGTAGCCGTTTTCTTTAAAGTGTTTATTCAATGTTTGCCTTTCTTTGTATAAGTCCAAGGGCGTGTCCGTATTTTTATAAATACCTGTGGTGGTTGGTCGTAGCCCTGTGATAACAGAGGCACGAGACGGGCAGCACATAGTTGCCGAACAATGTGCATTGGTAAATAACATTCCTTTTTTAGCTAAACGGTCAATGTTAGGCGTAATTGCTTGTGGATGACCAGCTAAACAACCTTCCCAATCGTTTAGGTCGTCAAAAACGACAAATAAGACATTGGGTTTTTGTTGTTTATTAATTGGTAACCTGGGAGCGCATGCAGAGAGGATTATCAATATGCAAATGGAGAAAAGAAGATATATTGAATTTAGGAATTGACTTGACTTCATGTAAATTATTTAATCCTTTAAAATGCCAAATATAACTAGGAATTCATATCGGTCAGTAATAATGACATCCTTATTGCCATCATTGTCCATATCCTGTAGCATAATAGACATCACCCAGCCAACATTACTAATAGGATGCCATTCCCAATCTGTTAATCTTTTTCGTTTTTTAGGGGCTTGAAACCAACTTATTGCAGCTGTTTCCTCCTTTTTACGGCCCTTTCCTCCAGCAATTAAATCTACAATACTATTTTTGAAATAAAATCTACTCATTTATAATTTTCCAATTAATATGTTCTTAAACTGAATCGACATTTCTCTTTTAGGGTGCAATTGCAATCCAACAGGCCCTTTTAATTTGGCATTTTCCAAAGTATAGGTCATGACTTCTTGTCCATTGAGCCAAACGGTATAAACATTGCCAATAGCCCGTGCTTTTATGGTATTCCAATCATTCATTTTTAGCAATTCTTTCACACCGGTTGCTTCTACTGGGTAGCCTTTTTTAGGTACATAAGGAGAGGCAGTCAAGTCTCTTTTTAAAGAACCCGATTCGCCAATTTGAATTTGCGGGGCATCTTGACCATCTCCACGCATAAAAATACCTGAATCAATGGTGCCATCCCCAAATTTAAAATCTAACTGCACCACAAAATCTTTATACTTCTTTTTAGTCCACAAAATAGATCCTTTTTTATTTGGGCCATTTTTTACAAATAATACATCATCTCTGATGCGCCAATAAATGTTATCCTTTGGTTCTTTCCATTTTTTGAAATTTTTGCCGTTGAAAACGGTTTTCATTTTTGGGATTTTGTTTTGGGCAAAAAGAAGGGTATAGCAACAGAGTAGGGGGATAATTAATAATAGGTTTTTCATTACTTTTTAATAGTTTTATAATTAGTATATCGTTCAATAAATAAGTGGGTGTTTTAAAACATCCCGTTGCTAGTTACTGGTTGCTAGTTCTGCCTAAAAAGAAACCAGCAACTAGCAACCAGCAACAATTTAAAATTTCAAGAAACTTATTGAACAATGTAATTAGAGTCTGTCCGTAAAGTCGATTTCAGTATAAGTTTACTATTCACCCTTATGCGTTTTAAGAAATACCTTCACTAAGTAGTTATGAGGGGCATTGGCATCTTTTGAAAATGTTGTCAAGTTTTCTTGCACTACCTCCAATGCCTGTATTTTATCTACGCTAACCAAAAAAGTTTTTAATTGATTTTTAGATAAATTGGTTAACTGTTTTGATAAAAATAAAGCAGCAGCCGAGTTGGAATACTGTAAATTATTAACTAACAAGGTTTTAGCATTAAAATCAAAATCCGAAAAGTGTTGATACCATTCATTGACAACCAAAGAATTTTGGAATAATTTTTTTGGCATTTTTTTTAAAATATAGGCTCTAGTCAAAGGTTTGCCTACTTTCACTATTGGAACGATATATGCTATTTTTTCTAAAAAATCAGTAGGTTTCAATTTTTTAACTGCATAAAACTGATAGTCTTTATGCCTAGAACTTAAAAAATAATTAGCCAAAGTATCGGAGTAAATAGTCGATAATTGACTTCGCATTTTTTCAGTTGCCTCCCCATAAGCCAAATGCCATAATTTATAGCAGGAATACAAACCGCCTTCTACAATGGATGCTTTAATTTCTTTTTTAGTAGCGCCACTAATCCCGTCTACTTCTATTCCTTTGAATTTAATACTTTCTGTTCTAGAGGTTTTTGTATCATATAATTGAGTTAATTTTCTTCTACCTAAAACAGAACTTTGGTCTAATAATAATTGATGTAAGGTTAAATGGTCTTTTGCCTCAAAAAGGTCGTGGTCATACTTCGTCAATAATTGGTCTGGATAAACACCATATCCTGCATATTGTCCCAACAAATCCCAATACATTTCTACATAGACTGGTTTACATAAACCATCAATACAAACAGGCGTTTGGATATCCGCATAATATAATAGTGGCAAGCCGTCTTCATTCATTAATAACTGCATTTGATGCTCGATTGTGGTATCTGGATTTCTGAATACAAAGACTGGTTCGCTTTTGCTTACCTGTTGCCACTCTTTATCGAGGACAAAATGAGTGGGTGGATTATTAGGCAGCTGACTTTGATAAAATAAAACGCTACTGCCTGCTAAAAGGGAAATTAGGTAAAGGCTCCATTTCATTGTTAATAATACTTTTAAGTGGAAAGGATAGTCATCTCTCTATTCTTTACCTCAGTAATAAGAAAAGAAGGCACTATGGTAAAAGTGTGGGTAGTTAAAAATGTGTGACGACTCAGGAGGAGTCGTGTTACCCGTTACTAATTCTCTTCCTGCTGCTGATTTTCTATCAACTGCATATATTCTGCTAAATATTTTTCATAAATCGTTCTTGGATTCACTTTATATTTATGACAAAGAGAAGCTGCAAAACCAACTGCCGCACCCATTTGCCCAGTTGTTCGCATCACTCGTGGACCACCTAAACCTGCATGAGAGGTACTAAAGCATCTACCCGCCATAAACAAATTATTGATGTTTTTGGAATAGAGACTTCTATAGGGAATGTAGTATTTTTCAGTAGGATAAAATAAGGCTTTTGATAAAAAATCAGGTTTGCTATCGTCTAATAAATTTTGTTGATAGTGGATGTCAACTTCTCGAATCTCTTGTACGACGGAATCTCGAAATTTCCGCTTATCTGTTACATCTGTAAAAGTGAAAATATGGTCGCCTACCAATCGACGGGATTCTCTTTTTCCCAATAGATAAGATACCCATTGCAGTTTATAAAATTGATTTTCTGCATCTTGTTTGGCATTGGCAAAAGAACCGAAAATAGCTCTTAGTACATGATCTCTGATTTCCTCTCCATCATCAATTTGATGTAAATCGTTTCTGGAAAATTCCCAATACCATTCCCCTGCTACGGCTTTATGTTCCTTGGCAACAGGCAATGCCCAAGGCACTTCTGGAAACAGTACAGGCATGGGGTCTTCTATGGTTTGGAATAAAATAGAGGAACCCATTACTAGATTATCGGGTTCTTCTGGACTCCACAATTCCCCCCATTTTTCCCAGGCTTCCCCGTATTGGTGGACGCTTTCTCTACCATACGAATATTTAGCACCTGACCAATAGCCTATCCAACCATCTCCCGTGGAATCTACAAATTGAGGGGCTTTAAATCGAATGCGTTCACCAGTTGAAGTATGCCTAGCATCAACATATTGGATGACCTCCTTTGCTGATTTGGCATCATAAGCTCGATAATTATAATGAATGTCTATATTATCAAAGCGTTGCATATTTTCATCTCTGCGTTGCTGGTCAATTATCGCATCTGAAGAACCATTGGGATAATGCTCGGTATCAATCAATTTCAAAATGCGTTCAAATTTGCCATAAATGCCTAAAGTATGTACCCGAATTTCACTACTTGCATTGCCTCCTAAAACAGGGCGGTCGTGAATTAAGGCTACTTTTAACCCTTGTTCGGCAGCAGCTATAGCGGCGGCACAACCAGCCAAGCCTCCTCCAGTTACGACTAAATCATATTCCTTGACTATTTTAGGAGCAAGCGATTCTTTTGATTTTTCGATTCGCCATTTTTTTAAGGCTACTTTTTCGTTGGGCGGGACTATTTTTTCTTGATTGAAATAGAGTGCATCGCAACGACCGTTAAATCCTGTTAAGTCAATTAATTCAATAGTGGTTTCTTTGGTATTTATTTTTATTTGTCCTGCATATTCCCAATTCCAATCAGGCTGCAAACCCAAGGTGTTTTCTAATTTTTCGCCATTGACGGCTATATTAAATTGGCCTGGTGCTTCCCAATTGCCAGGAATCCAGTTTTTAGTTCTTGCCCAAACATGATAATTTCCCTTCTTTTTTATTTTAATTTGCGTCGATGCATTGGTAACAGGAACGCCCATCCCATGTGCCATTAAATAGGTGGAACCCATTTGTTGGATAAATTGAGGGTCAGTAACCCAACCTCCTTTGTTTACAAAATTTTCACTTTCAATTAGGAAGTCTTTTTGGCCATACAGGGAAGTACAAAGGGAAGCAAGAAAGAAAGTGAATAAGGTTAGGGATTTCATTTTAAACTATTTTTTTAAGGTAAAAATGGATTTGGTTAAAATTAAAAATAGAAAAAAAATCTGTATTTGTAAAAGTTAGTAACAGATAAAAATACGTTGGATATTTTAAATTTAATCCCTACGGCTTTATTGCCCCCACGGATTATATAGAGCGTCAGGTAAAAACAGGATAAATCTTAGGTATTATTAATTTGCTTCATTTACACTAAAACTTCTTTACCTTTTAGAAAAATCTGTAAAAGCCGCCTCTAAATCCGCTTTGGATAATTCATTCCCACCTTGCACCAATAGCCGATATTTAAAAGTGACGGATTGCCCTTTTTTTAGTTTGAAATTCAATATTTCCTTGCCTTTAGACATTGCTTTTTGTCCCAAAGGATTAGCTGCAAATAAACCATAACCTCTGGCATGCCAATAAGTTGGATAACCTACATTATCTGGGTGGTCGATAATGGTTAAAGAAATCGGTTCCTTGTTTAATTGGCTATGCAAATGCATCCATTTTGCCCGAGTACCCCAGACTTTTTGCCCTGTTTTACCTTCACTACTCAAATAATCACCTATTACGCCGTCATTATTGACTATTTTTTCGGGATTAGCTCGCCCATTTTCATCTAAATAAATAGCTGCTTTTTTAGATGGTAATTCTAAAGCTCGAATTACTCTTACAGCTAGCATGCCTTCTTTATTATCCGTAAAATCAACATCCGTTAAGGCTGTTAAAGTGGTGATTCGGTCGATTTGTCTAGTAGCCGCTTTTTCCGAAAAATAGAATTGGGTTTGTTCTCTCAATAAAGCCTCTTTTTCATCGGAAATCCATTTGGCGCTTACTTCCATCAGACCTTTTGCCTCTTCCAATTTGACTATTTCTTGATGTTGAATCAATCCGTATTTTCTATTTTTTTTAGGATTAAAAGAATTATTCCAGAAATCAAAACCATTGACATCGCCATAGTTTAGCCAATAGCCAATATGATGTGGGTGGTCATTTCGTTCTCCTGCTTGTGGGTCTAAAGGATAACCTCTGGTTAGTTTTTGACCGCTTTTAGTTATCAAAGGATATAAAACAGGCTTGGCAATAGAAGAAGGATATATATAGCTAGTGAATAGTTCACCTTTTATTAGTACATCTACCTTTTTCTCTGCTTCCTTTTCTATAAATTGAACGGTAGCGGAAGAGTTGTTCATTTTTTTCGTGGATGCTACTTTTTGGGTAGGGTTGCAAGCGAGTAATCCAATCGCTAATAGGGTAGGATAGAGGGACGAAAATCTCACTTTTTTTGGTTTAGATTTGAGTAATTGAAGTAGGCTTTTATTCTTTTTAACAGATAATTTAGCCTTTAAAGACATAGATTTCCCAAAATCATAAATCTTAAATCATACATCACAAATCATAAATCCATCTAGTTTTTACGTGACAGATTTATGATTTAAGATTTATGAACTGTGATTTATGATTTGTACCTTCAAAAAGATTTGGAGAATCAGTATTGAAATATCTTACCACCAGCCAAAACCTCTTGATTCACTTCATCAAAAGTGGCTTTTAAGCCCGTTCTAAGCGAAGCAGTCGTCATAATATTGGCGATAGAATGATTGTATCCAGCCTCAATAGGACCATTGGTTGGCTTTCGACTTCGGATACATTCCATCCAATTCAGTATATGGTTAGTGGTGGTATTATCCTTTCCTGTATTAGCAGAAGTGACCACTTGAACGGCACTATCTGCTAAATTATATTCGGGTACTAAAAAGGATTCCATACCCATCGCCTTGGCACGTTTTTCAATCAAACCACCATTAGACGTTACCTTATTAGTCTTTAAATTTAATTCGCCACCATTAGAATAGTAAATCTCTTTTGTCCCACCCGCAGAATTGGTGAAGCGAGAAGAATAAACTACTTGAAAACCAGAACTTGGGTCATTTAATGGGCCATAATCGAATACGGCCGTCATGGTATCAAAATTCTTGCGCCCATCTTTCCATAAATAAATGCCCCCATTAGCCGCGACACTTCTAGGGTGCGCCAGTCCTGAAAACCAATGGACGGTATCAATTTGGTGCGCCATCCATTGACCTGGAATACCTGAAGAATAAGGCCAGAAAAGGCGATATTCTAAATATTTTCTTGGGTCCCATGCTTCGTAAGGGCGATTCATTAAATAGCGTTTCCAATCAACATCTGCTTCTCGAATTTCTTTAGTTAATTTTGGTAAGCGCCATCTGCCTGGTTGATTGACATTCCAACTCATTTCGACCATCACTATATCTCCGAATTGACCAGATTTGATATAATTATTGGCGGCATGATAATTTTTCCCACTTCTACGCTGAGAACCAATTTGGAAAACGATACCACTTTCCTTAACTGCTTTGATACCAGCTCTAGCATCTTCCATTGTTTCGGCAAAAGGTTTTTCTACATAGGCATCTTTTTTGGCATTTGCTGCTTGTACGGTATGTAGCGCATGTTGGAAATCAGCCGTTGAAATAATGACCGCATCAATCTCATTTTTATCATACATTTCCTCATTATTTCGCCAAACTTTCATCTCTCTGCCCGTCTTTTCTTTTAAGAAAGCAGCGCCTTCCTCCCTTCTTCTATTCCATATATCAGAAACGCCTACTATTTCGCAATTTTGAGCTTTACTGTTTTCATGAAAAGCAGGAATTAAAGAGCCTTTACAACGATTGGAAAAGCCGACTATTCCTACTCTTACTCGATCATTTGACCCGATGATTCTGTTATAGCTTTTGGCGCTTGTACAGCCAATTCCCATTGCCAAACCTGCACTTGCCAAGGTTGTTTTTTTGATGAAATCTCGTCTTGTATTTTTCATAAAATGAGGTTTTAAATATTTGGTTGTTTAATTTTCTTATCTAAGTAACGGCGTTAAAATTTATTGGTGATAGCACCGTCACTTGATAATAATTTATTGGTTATATTAATTCGAGGTAATATGGAAAAACATCTTGCCGAGGTAAAGTCTATTTGTAACAAAGCCTATTAATAATGTTACGATTTGTTACCTATTTTGGGAGAATCAATCAGTCACTACCGCTTCATATAGGCTTCATCAAAATTCATGATGGTATTAGCGACCATAGCCAAAGCGGCAGTTTCTATTTTATCTAATTGTTGATCAAAAGGATATTCCCCTACTTGTAATAATTCCTTGGCAGCTTGTGGTTGTTGCTGATATTTATCCAAAGCTAAGTGATACTGTTTTTTTAATAAAAGGAGTTCTTTGGTAGTCGGTTTTCGACCACAAATGGCGCGAAAGGCAAATTGGGTTTGGGTTTCCATATCGGCCCCCCCTTCTTTTTGCATTCTTTCGGCTAACATTCTAGCAGCTTCTATAAATTGTGGATCATTGAGTAAGACTAATGCCTGCATGGGGGTATTCGTATTTTCTCGTTTCATAGTGCAAACATCCCTTTGCGGCGCATCAAAAGTTATCATGGCAGGTGGAGGAGAGGTACGTCGAATGAAGGTATATAAACTTCTGCGATAAAGACTATCTCCAGAATCAGGCACATACCTATTTAAAAAGCCAGAAAATTCATTTTTTTCCTTCCAGAGTCCTTCGGGTTGATAGGGTTTAACACTCGCGCCACCAATTTTTGAACTTAATAAACCACTAGCAGCTAAGGCATTATCTCGAATCATTTCTGCGGGTAAACGATAACTCGCCCCTCTTGATAAATAGACATTAGCAGCATCTTTGGCCAATTGGGTTTCGGTGGCAACTGTTGATTGTCGATAAGTAGCAGAGGTGACCATCAGGGTTAATAATTCTTGGATATTCCAATTAGATGCTTTGAATTGTAGGGCTAACCAATCCAGTAATTCGGGATGCGTAGGCAATGCCCCTTGTGTGCCAAAATCGTGTGGTGTGGCGACAATCCCACTACCAAAAATCATTTGCCAATACCGATTAACGGCTACTCTTGCGGTCAAAGGATGTTGGTCATCAAATAACCATTTGGTCAACCCCAAGCGATTTGGGGGTAACGCTTTTGAAAATGCTAATATAGCAGCAGGCGTAGACGCAAAAACCTCTTCGCCCAAGGCATCATATTGTCCTCTTTCTAAAATGTACGTTTTTCTTGGCATTCCTTCATCTTGTACCATGACTTCTTGTACCCCATCCAATAAGCTAAACTTATCCTGTCGTAAATTGCTTAATTGTTGATTCCAAGTTTTATATTTTTGGTCTTGTCGAAGTAAGTAATGTGCCAAATATTCTTTTCGATTAGGTTCCTTTTTAGTAGCAGAAGCGTTTATATCTTTTTGGTAGAAAGCAGCAACTTCTAGTGGACTAATTACCTGATTAAATAAACGGATTTGGTCATAACTGCCAACAAAAACAGCATTATCCGTGTCGGTAAACAAGTAATTATCTCCCTTACCTAATAGTATTTTTCGGTTGGGGTCAGGAATATAACTTCGAGTTTTAAGCGGCAAAATGGATTTGTACAAATTATCCTGATGAATCGTTGTTTCAACTGCTTGACCATTAATGTATAGTTGAATGCCACCTGCTTTAGTAGACCCATCATAAGTAAAGCAAACATTCGTCCACTCCTTTAACTTTATTTTTTCTTTGGCTTTTACATGCAAATAATTATGAGAATGCGAATGCACAATTTTTACAGAAGGTTGTCTAAGACTATCCAAATAAAATATCCAACCTCGCCAGCCAGTATTCTTACCACCAATATTGCCCATGATGGTTTGAAAACCATCCGCTTTTTCGGTGTTTACCCAAACATTTCCAGAAAAGGATTCTTGCAAATTAAAATTACCAATCTTATGAAGGAAAATCAATTCATTATCCTTATCAATGCGAATTCCTTTGTCTATTTTTCCTGCTACTACTTCGTGTTCTCCTGTTGCGGTCGCGTTTTTATTTTGATCTAAAATATACTCAAAGCCTCCTCTTTTTCGGACTCTTTTGCTGGAATTTTCTAAAGGATAAAAACCATCTGGTTGAGGTAAGGAAATAGGTTTGGATTGAATAGTTGTTATAAACTGATTGAGATTTTCTATTTCTTTTTTTGTTAACCTTTTTTGTTGTTCTATTTCCTTAATTTGCTGATCTAAAGCGGCTATTTTTTTTACGGTAGCGGTATCGGGTAGTAATAATAACGGCCCAAAATTTTTATCATTGCCAATCATACCTAGCTCCTTCATATTATTAAAAAAAGCAGTCATTTGATAGTATTCCTTTTGGGAAATCGGGTCAAATTTATGATCATGACAGGTCGCACATTCCATGGTTAAGCCCATAAAAGCGGTAGCAGTAGTATTCGCTCTATCCGCTACATATTTTAGTCGATACTCCTCGCTCACAATGCCCGATTCGGAATTTAAGACTTGATTACGTTGAAAGGCAGTTGCCAATTTTTGTTCCCTCGTTGCATTCGGTAATAAATCGCCCGCTAACTGCCAAGTAACAAAATCATCATAACGCAAGTTCTTTTTAAAAGCTTGAATGACCCAATCTCGATACGGCCACATTTCTCGAATGCCATCCGCATGTAGCCCATGAGAGTCGGCAAAACGGGCTACATCCATCCAATCCATTGCCATCCTTTCTGCATAAGCATCGGTTTCTAAGAACTGCTGAACTAGTTGTTCATAAGCATCTGGGGCATCATCTGCCAAAAAATTGTCTATTTCTTGAATGGTAGGTGGCAAACCTCTTAAATCAAAACTTAGCCTTCGGATGAGTCGTTCTTTAGTCGTTTCTTTGGAGGGTGTTAGTCCTTGTTCTTTGACTTTTGTTAGTATGAAATTATCAATTGGATTGTTAATTTTGATAGTATTTACAGTTATAAAGTCTTTTTCAATAGTCGGAACTACTGGTTTTTTAGGTGGAACAAATGCCCAATGCTTTTTCCATTCTGCGCCTTGCTCAATCCATTTCGTAATTAAAGCTTTTTCCTTTATGGATAAGTTTAAATTGGATGCAGCTGGTGGCATTTGCAAATCTGGATTATTGCTAATTATTCTTTGCCAAGCTATACTTTTATGCGTATTTCCTTTGACAAAAGCATGTCCATTGGTTTCTTTTAATTTGGCAAAGGCGGTTTCTTCTACATCTAGTCTTAATCCTGCCTTTCTGGTCTTATCATCTGGCCCGTGGCAAGTATAACAACGGTCGGCTAAAATAGGACGGATATGGAAGTTGAAATCTATTTTTTTTGGTAGGTTTTGATAAGCTAGTTTGATATTTTCGGGGATTTCAGTTTGACACCCGAATAGGAAAATAGTTAAAATTAGTAGCGGGTAATGTGTTAGTTTAGCCATTTATTCAAGATTTAAATGAGGAGTTTGTCAATCTTAAATCACAGTTCATAAATCATACATCCACATAAAGTAAAACAAACAGATGTATGATTTATGAACTGTGATTTTCCTTATGCCTGGTTAAGCAAGTATCCCTTTCACCACCTGCCCATGCACATCCGTTAACCGATACCGTCGACCTTGAAATTTATAAGTAAACTTTTCATGGTCTATCCCCATTAAATGCATTAAAGTAGCTTGAAAGTCATGCACATGTACGGGGTTTTGAGTAATATTATAACTAAAATCATCCGTTGCACCATAAGTCAACCCTTTTTTGACGCCTCCACCTGCCATCCAAATAGTAAAGCATTTAGGATGATGATCTCTGCCATAATTCGTATTGGTTAGTGTACCCTGAGAATAATTAGTTCTGCCAAATTCGCCGCCCCAAATAACTAAGGTGTCCTCCAATAAGCCCCTTTGTTTTAAGTCAATAATCAATGCAGCAGATGCTTGGTCTGTTTGTAGGCATTTTGTAGGTATATTTTTCGGCAAACTATCATGGTGATCCCAGCCACGGTGATACAATTGGATGAATTTTACGCCCTTTTCTGCCAAACGACGAGCCAACAAACAATTAGCAGCATAGGTACCTGGATTTCTGGAATCTTCTCCGTATAAATCATAAATATAATCAGGCTCTCCAGAAGTATCTGTAATTTCGGGAACAGAGGTTTGCATGCGGAAAGCCATTTCATATTGGGCAATTCTAGCTTCTATTTCAGGGTCTTTAAAAGCTTCATATTGTCCTTCTTGCATCTGTCGGAGAATCGCTAATTGTTCTTTGCGGTCTTTATGTGCTACGCCTGGTGGATTAGTGAGGTATAATACCGGGTCTTTACCTGCTCGAAATTGAACGCCTTGATGTTGCGAAGGCAAAAAACCATTTCCCCATAAACGGGAATACAAAGGTTGCCCTCCTTGATTTTTAGTAACCAAGACGATAAAAGCAGGCAGGTTTTCATTATTACTTCCTAAACCATAATTAATCCACGACCCAATAGCTGGTCGTCCTGGCACTTGAGACCCCGTTTGAATAAAGGTAATAGCAGGGTCATGGTTAATGGCGTCCGTGTGCATAGATTTAATGAAACACAATTCATCAGCTATCTTGGCATGATAAGGCAATAATTCACTTAACCAGGCCCCCGATTGTCCATGTTGTTTAAAACCGAAAAGAGATCCTGCTAAGGGGAAAGAAGATTGTCCCGAGGTCATCCCTGTCAGTCGCTGTCCTTGTCTAATCGATGCAGGCAATTCTTCTCCGTACATTTTATTCAATAATGGCTTATAATCAAATAAATCCATTTGAGAAGGTGCGCCACTTTGATGGAGATAGATAACTCTTTTTGCTTTGGGAGCAAAATGAGGTAGTGTAGGTAGTGCAGGGTTGACTATATTATTTTCCGCTGATAAAGTAGCAGGGTTCATTAAACTGGCTAATCCTAATGTTCCAAAACCCATGGCGGACTTAGCAAGAAATTCCCTGCGACTTTGGATTTTGATATAATTATTGCAATGTGCCATAAGCTCTTTATTGTGAACCTGTTTGGAAAAAGTAAAAGATAACACAATTCTCCTAATTATCCAGCGATTTTGAGGCTAAATCTTTTATTGGGTGGTATCTAACTAAAAATCCTAACCAGCAACCTTTGTTTAGTTGTTAACTTATTTTGTCGGACTACATAGGTATTGGTTATTTTGACAACAATTTAGCCATCAGACAATCAACCCATCAATCATATTGATTATTATCCCTTTTCTATTTTAAATGATAATTCGCAAAAGCCAAAAATTGTTCCCAGTCATAATAATTAAGCACAATCTATCTAATTTACGTCTAGTGAATAATTAATAATCAACTACACTACCTATTTTTAGTCACCGCATAATCTACTTCTCGATAAGCTTTTATAACCGCCAATTCTCCTTCTTTTCCTTTAGAAAAATTCCTATGTTCCATCCCATAAATCCCTTCAAAGCCTTTTTCGTGGATGTGTTTGAAGACATTTTTATAATTGATTTCGCCTGTGGTCGGTTCTTTTCGACCAGGGTTGTCCCCAATTTGAAAATAGCCAATTTCTGACCAAGCCTTATCAATATTAGGGATTAAATTGCCTTCTTGAATTTGTTGGTGATAAATATCAAAAAGGATTTTACAAGCAGGACTATCGACTGCTTTACAAATTTGATATGCTTGGGCAATTTTGGTTAAAAATAGACCGGGATGATTAAAAAAATTGAGCGGTTCTAGTACCATTACTAAGTTATGTGGAGCTAAAATATCAGCAGCTCTTTTTAATACTTCTATGACATGTGCGGTTTGATAGCCCATATCTTGCCGCAAATCCAAACGTCCTGGCAAAACGGTCATCCAAGTAGCATTGGTTCTTTTGGCAGCAGTAACAGAATCTTGGATTCTTTTTAGAAATGCGGTTCTGATAGATTCGTCATCCATCACCAAGCTAGGCGTTTTTCCTTTTATTCTACCACCTACAAACACCCCCATATCCATGTTCAATTGGGCTAATTTAGTGCCTATCTTATCTTGCATAGCAGGTTCCCTATCCTTTAGGTAATTATCTTCAAAGGCAGTAAAACCTTGGTCTGCCATAAATTGGATTTCATCTAAAGGATTATCTCCCGCATGGTTTTTAAACATGCCTGTATGCGGGGCAAACTTTAGCTTGAATTTTGGCGCTGTTGCTTGATTTAGCCTATTTTTTGCTTGCAAATTGGGCAATGTGCCCGTTGCTAATAGGGTAGAAGTGAGGGCTGTTGATTTGACGAAGGTTCTTCTTTTCATACTTACAGGATGACAGGATTTTTCAAGATTAACAGGATACTCGATAGGTCGTGTTCTGTTTTATTGAATGTTATTATGATTATAATATTTCTAAATATTTATCAGCTAATGCTTTCAATTTCACTTCATTCATAGCTAAGCCAAAACCTGAACGTAACTTTTTCAAAACAACTTGCCCCTGCTCATTATTAGCAGTAGAAATAGCCGTTACACATTGCTGAAACACATCATTTTCTTGTGGTTTTTCTAATGCCTCTACCCATGATGCGCCGTGCCCAATTGCTATTTGTTGCCAAAAAGTACAAGCAGGTCCTACTAAACTGGAATCACCAATCATTAAACCACAATCATTTTTTCTAATGGTTGACGCTAAGGTATTTAATTCTTTTAAACTACCCATTTGATTGGGATGTAAATTAAAATAGCTGCCCATATCTGGCGAAAATTGTTGGATGCCCTTATGTGCAGGGCGCATAATTTTATCGGGTGCTAATGCTAGTTTACCCACCTTCTTTTTTAAGGCTATCCAATCTGCTTTGGACAAGTCGGCAGGATCTTCTACTGCATTCATGCCAGCTGTGTGCAATTCTTTTAGAACGATGGCCAATTGGTCAAGGTCTTTGAGATGTTTATACCCACGATTGGGGTCACCTAAGATAAAAGTATTTGGCCCTAGGTAATTTCTAATAGCTTTTATTAAGGGAACATCGACTTCCGTTTTTCCAAATAGTTTCACTTTTACATGACTCGTCAGATTTTGAATTTTGGCAATTTTTGCTTGATTAATGGCCTTATCAATGTCTTTTTCTAAAATGGTAAAAATGCCAGCAATCGGGGTTCGACCTTTTAAACCCCACAATTCAATAGTTGGTTTATTTTGTTCTTTTCCTAATAAATCATATAAACCGATTTGGATGGCTTCGCTATCTCCTTTTGTCCAATTATTACTAAAATATTGATGCCTAACATAGTTAATTGCTTGTGGAGTCGTTAATCCTTGAAGTGGTAAAAGTTGTTGACTCCACGCAGCTAAATCAAAATCGGGTTTATTTTTAGCTACCAATATTTCCGACCAACCGATATGGTTTCCAGATTGAAGGGCTAAAAAAAGATGTTGCCGATTATGCCAAGTACCATGGCTGAAATTACGTTCTTTTTGAACATTAATTAAATAAAGTCGAATACTTTTGATACCAACTTGCTGGTTCTTTTTAATGGCACATTGACTTAGGCTTGCGCCAAACAGCATCAAAGGAATACCTTTTCCAAATTTTTGCAGGAAATGCCTTCTATTATTTTTCATAGAAATCGACAAGGTATTAGTGTTTATTCTAAAATAAATCGTAAAGGAAGTGCTTCCAGAACTCCAAATTCTACCCATTACTCACAGAATAGACTTAGGAGTGCCGAAGCTACGCTCCTTTAAAAAAAATGCCTGAAAAGGCATATCTACAGACCGTTTCGAAGCGATGCTCCTTATAAAATCCTAAAAGAGCATCGCTCTGCCCCAGTCTGTAGCAAGATGATACTAAAATACTACAAAGGAGCGTAGCTTCGACCCTCTTTTATCCTTTTATTCTCTGGGTAATCAGTAGAACAAATTTTAAAAAGTAAAAAATAAAATGACACTTAATAATAGTAGTCCTAAGGTAACAATTAATGGTAAGGATGTATAATATTAAGAAAACAAAACAAAGTCGAATTGGATTTTACCTCAATCCGACAAATACTACTCTCTCAATTAAATTAATTTTTTGGGGGTTCGTTGCGAGTAAAATCAATTATTTTTTCAAAATACCTCCTAAACATTTAATAGCTTGCTCGACTGTTTGAATATTTTCTGCTTCCAAAGTCGGAATTTCTACATTAAACCGATGTTCAAACTCCATCACTAATTCTGTGAAATCCAAGGAATCTAGACCTAAATCTTTGCAAAGACTTGCCTTTAAAGTAATCGCTTTTTGAGCAATACCCATGTCTTGTAATATATTGAAAACTTCCTTTTTAATCGTTTGTTGATTCATATTTTAAGTGGTTTTAGTCTGTGTGGAAAACAAAAAATAAGCAGTCAAAGTCCAAATTTAATTCATTGCTTGTCCCTGTTTTGTGAGTTCATCGTTTATATTTCATCGTTTCAAAATCAATCCTCCCAAAGGATCAATTGCCGTAAAGGGAAATTACGGTCGATTTCTTTTGATTGCCTTTGGGTGCTTAAATTTCCCCAAGTACTTAAATAAGCGGAATTATTATAATTTTTTCCAGCAAATAACAAACTAGCAGATTGGATAGGTAGTTCATTAAAATGTTGAATATCAGGTGGATAAGCCCAAGTTGATTTATTTTTTATAAAAGGAAACATAAAATTAAAAGCAGTTGCTAAATTTCCTTTTTCTGTAGTGAAAGTCCATAAATTATCTTCTGCTGTAGAAGCAATTTGAGCAATGACCGCATAGCCCTCTAGATTAAAAAGGGTATAATTATAAGGTTTTGTTCGCTTTAATTCATCTGGAAAACCGCCCTGTTCATCCATTTGCGCACTCAGTAATTTTTTAAACTGCTGGCGACTCACTTCCATTAAATCTGCTCTATTAGTCAATTCTGCAAATACAGCAACCTGAGCAGCCCACCAAGTACTATGATTATTGCCATGGTCTTTTTCTTTTAATCCATATTCATGGGTATTTAGCCATGTGGCATATTCATTAAACCAGTTTTTTAAACCATTTAAGTCTGCTGCATTTAAATAATTTAGACTTTGCAAAACGCTTATGCTTTTAGCAACTTCGATTAAATGGATCGTGTCTATAATGCCAATGCCTCGTCCCGTTACTCGTCCTTTTATGGCTTGGGCGTATAATAAGTGGGCAGACATTTTAGTTGACGGATGAATAAACCATGCTTTTAGATGTTCTAGTGCTTTGTCCGCATATTTAGTTTCTCCAGTCACTTTATAGGCGGCGGTTAAAGCAGCTACCCAACGACTTAAATTGCGCATAGCTTGCCGATGCGCTACAAAGTTATTGGGATTGGTTTGCCCATCTTTGCGAATATAAGGGCCTTCCAAATCAGCTGGATTCGGCCACCAATAATCACCTTCTGAATAAAAATCATGAATGCTTCCTGCACTTCTTTCACAGGTAAAAGCGGTAACTGTTATAGGTCTTTTAGTTAAATATATATTCGCTTCTTTGATAATTGCTGCTGTATTATAATCAATGGCATCCCCTGATTGAATGGCAGCTTTGCAAGCGAACAAAGCACTAAAAAGTAGAAGAAACATTATTTTTTTTGTCATAAGTGCTTTTTTAGCTAAATGCCAGGCTCTGTTCTCTAATCTCGCCTCTCTCTTCTCAAAATTATTGTTTAACCAATTTATAATTTCCTACTCGGTCTGCTTTATCTTTTATTTTTAATAAATAGATGCCCTTGGCAAAGTTGGTGGTTGAAATTTTTGCTATTCCAGAAAAAGTAGAATCCTTATCTAAAACCAAAACCCCTTTATTATCATAAATGTGAATTGTTTTTAGAAGCAGCTCACTTTTTATAAATAATTGATTTTTAATGGGGTTTGGATAAATAGATATTTCGGAAATAGGAATAGTATGGTTTGAAACCGTCTGTTGAACGAATGCTGGATTAGAATAAGGAGATTGGCAGACTTCATTTTTGGCAGTTACTCGAAAGCTTAGACTATCCGTGGAGGCTTCCCAATTTTCTATCTTAAATGTTGTTGAATTCGGGGGCAAATTGGTTAAAACCGAATAGGTTTGACCTTTATCTGTTGAGATTTCAACCGTATAACTTTCTTCATTTCCAGCAATATCCAACCAGTTTAATTGAATAGCATTATTATCTCCATTTATATTAGCGACTAACTTTGCAGGCCCATCAGGGCGACTACCATTTTGTAACCGTTCTTTTAATTGTATTTCATAAAGGGAAGTTGGGGTCACTTCTTTTTTACTTAATTCAATATAGCCAATAGGATTAGAAAACTGATGGGCATTGGTTACTAAACCATTACAGCCAATCGCATAATTTTGTCGATGTGGCGGTTTTTGGATAATGATTTTTCTGAAAATAGTATTGGTATTTACATTCCAAGCGACACAATTGGTGCAGGCCCAACCATGTCCTGTACCATAACGCCCTCGATTATACAAACCTAAAAGTTGGTCAGTTTCTGAACCGGTAAATTCAATATTATCAAATAATAAACCTTGACTCCAGCGTCGATGTCCTTCACTAGCGGCATAATCGTGTTCGGAACTACAATTATAAAAAACAATGCCTGAAACAGAACTTGTTCCATTAGAGACAAAAGAATGTCGACCATAACTAGCATGGCAATTGTCAAATAAAATATTATTGGACCGAGCATTCGCTGCAAAATTATACCGCCGAGCCCCTGTGATTTCAGAATGAGGTTCGATGCCCCGACAATCTTTGATGGTCACTCTTGAAGCTGCTGTTGTATAAACCGCCGCATAATAAAAATGCTTGGCTGTAACATTTGTCACCCAGCAATCTTCTACGCCTTTTAAAGCAATAGCACTTTTTGCATGGTCTTCAGTTAATTCCCCATTGGTGACAATTTCAATTCGTAGATTTTCGATGCCTATATTTTTTTTAATATTTGGTTCGTTGAGTTTATAAATATAGGGTTGAGACAAGGTTTGGTCAAAATGGTCAAAGATAGGTGCATCCAAAATGACCTTTTTCTCTGGTTCGTTAATTTCTGTGATATATCGGTTATAATAAATGTCAATAGTCCCAGGAGTCCAAGGGGCATCTGTATCTGTATTTCCATAATCTATGGAGGCTAACCATTTATCGGTACTAGGATGCACTATGATGATTTGGTCGCCTACTTTAAATGGGGCAGTAGTAATCAATTCTAAACTCCTAGCCCCTGCGGGAATAAATGAGTTAGTGATATTTATGTACGTATTGGGAACTGCATTGCTCCAACTGTTTGTTGCGCCTCCTGCAATGATTAAATCTCTTAAATTAGGGGTGTTACCAATGCCTTTTATGATGGTTGAAGCCGCTGAATCAGTAGTTTGTCCCATACCTCGAAGGGTAATGCCACTTTCTTTGATAAATAATTGCCCATGTACTTCATAAATACCTGCATCTAATAATAAAGCTCCTCTAATACCAGCGTCATTAAGTGGCAATTTTGCCATAGAATCTAGTGCATTTTGGATGTGGCTGGTGTTATCTCCTGAGATTGGGTTGATAGTTAATAGGGTAGGGACTTCGGGTAAAGCTACACCTCCGCCTTTATACCCTGCATGACTAAAGTCAGGAAGGTAATTATTTTCCGTATCAGTAGTATATTCCATACAACCTGCTTCGCCAATATAAGCAATAGCGGGCGTATTTTGAGCATATAGCTCAGTTGCCAACAGGAAAACTAGGCATCCTAGATATTTAAAGAAATCATGCATTTAAAGGATAGAAGAGCGTAAAAAGAGTTTTTTTAGATAGAAAAGATAGAATAATTAAAACACGGTGACTATGGTAAACAGCCACCGTGTTTTTATAATAACCAAGACGTAAAATTTAACCTACTTAATTTTTAATAATAGGTTAAATAATTCTAATCCATTTGGTTATCGAATCATTACTTTCAAAGACATTTGCCCTTCTTCTGTTTGAAGTCTAGCAATATAAACGCCTTTTGCCAATTGGTCTGAGATACCAAATCGAACAGTATGTGTTCCAGCAGTTCTTTCGCCACTTACCAAAACGCCAATTTCTTGCCCTACAATACTATAAAGAGATAATCTAACTTCTCCATTGTTAGTAAGGTTATAAGAGAAAGTTGCTTCTTGACTCATTGGATTTGGCCAAACAGCTAGCTCTAAAGTATTATTTATTTCTGGCTCATAAATAGAAGATATTAGCGCAGCACAAGTTTGAGTGGCACCGATAGCACCTCCATTAGTAGCCGCTTTGGCAGATTCTGTATCAGGGCTATAACAAGGATCAAACATAGAGAAATCAAATAGATGACCATTATCAAAAGCGGTACCTTCAAAAAGAATATCTTCTACCACAAAATCAAACATCTCCTCAGATGCTGGATTGGCATATAAATCTATCACATATTGCGTCAAATTGATAGGGACATTATTTAAAGTAATAGCTTCTTGGATATAAGTATCTGAGCCATCATTGCCCAATGCCTGTACAATTAAATCTGAATAAATATTAGGAATACTAACGGAGTCTATTCCATTCAGTACATCCAATACATCTTGCGACCAGAAAATATTATTAGCCGCAAAGTTGAATTTAGCACCTTCATATAAAGTGTCAATCGTAAATACTTTATGTGCCCCATTATCTGGCTGCGTTTGTTCATCCGTATAAATAGGGGAGGTACCTAATAATAGGGGATTCATCAAAATATTATTCGTGACTTTTACCTCATTTACTCGACCAAATTGGAAACAACCGTGCCGACCACCAATATTAAAAATGGTATTATGGTCAAATTCAATATAGTTATGAGGAATCGTACCTCCTTGACTTCTAAAGACTCTATCAATGATGTTATGCATGACAGTATTTTTGACCACTAAACTATCAAATTGCCAATTTCTAGCATCAATTCCTCTACCATTTCCTTGCAGAAGCCGACGGTTACCACCATTTCTAAAATGACATCGATTCACATAACATTTTACACCTAAAGCACGCAATTGTAAAAAGCCACCTCTATCTTTTTCTATGATACAATCTTCTACAATGATTCTAGAATCCGTTCCGAACATTCTAATTTGTCCCCAATGGTGGTCTTCTAATGGCCCATTTTCACCAGAGATTATCCAGAGATTTTTTAAGGTCATATCTCCTCCAGCGTAGACAATTTTAGATCTACCACCATCTGCATTCGGAATTCGAGTTATGATGGGCTTTACTTCGGTATTTGTTAAGTCTACTGCTTCAATCTGAACAGGCCAACCACCTGCTCTACTATCAATTCGGTCAGACATCACATATACTCGACCATTTTCTAATTGATAAATTGTATTGAGACTTACCCGTTCTCCTGTTTCCGTTGTATCGCCCATGACGACATTATTTAAACGGATGAGTGCTAGAGGATCGTCACCTGGGTCAACATAAACGTATCTTACTGGTGTAGGTGCAGGTGGTGTTGGTGGAATTAAAACAGCATCAATAACATGAACGACTCCGTTACTTGCTTCTATATCCGCTACTGTTACTTGAGAATCATTGATAAATACGTTGCCATCTACTATTTTTACTGTAATATCTTTTCCTTGAAGGGTTGTTGCGGTCATACCATCTGACAAATCAGTAGATAATACTTTTCCGCTTAATACATGGTATAATAATACATTAGCCAAAGCACCTGTTGGGTCAGCTAATAAAGCATCTAGTGTGCCTGCTGGTAGGTTACCAATTGCGGCATCTGTAGGCGCAAAAACGGTGAATGGGCCATCTCCACTCAAATCATCTGCTAATTCTGCCGCAATAACTGCAGTTTCTAAAATAGTATGGTCTGGACTACCCACTATAATATCAACAACAGAACCTGGTCCTGAGCCTTCCGTTAAGTCATCACACCATGCTACGGCACCAACAGCTCCACCTCCTGTATCTCCTGTAGCCGATGGCGCACTTGAATCATAACAAGGATCAAATGCAGAGAAATCAAATAAATGTCCGTTATCAAAAGGGGTATTGGCAAAAGCAATGTCTTCTACCACAAAATCAAACATATCTTCAGATGCTGGATTAGCATATAAATCTTTCACATATTGGGTTAAAGTGATTGGAACATTTGCTAGTGGAGAAGGGTCTGCGAAATAAGTACCTGTTCCATCATTGCCCAATGCCTGTAAAATTAAATCAGAGTAAATATTTGGTATATTTACCGTATCAATGCCATTAATTACATCTAAAATATCTTGTGACCAATAGATATTATTGCTTGCAAAATTGAATTTTGACCCTTCGTAAAGGGTATCTATGGTAAATACTTTATGTGCTCCATTATCAGGCTGTGTTTGCTCGTCCGTCAATACAGGTGTTGTTCCTAAAAGCAGCGGATTGGCAATATAGTTATTGGTGATTTTTACTTCATTTACTCGACCAAATTGGAAACAACCGTGCCGACCACCAATATTAAAAATGGTATTATGGTCGAATTCAATATAGTTATGAGGAATCGTACCTCCTTGACTTCTAAAGACTCTATCAATGATGTTATGCATCACCGTATTTTTGACCACTAAACTATCAAATTGCCAATTTCTAGCATCAATTCCTCTACCATTTCCTTGCAGAAGCCGACGGTTACCACCATTTCTAAAATGACATCGATTCACATAACATTTTACACCTAAAGCACGCAATTGTAAAAAGCCACCTCTATCTTTTTCTATGATACAATCTTCTACAATGATTCTAGAATCTGTTCCGAACATTCTAATTTGTCCCCAGTGGTGGTCTTCTAATGGCCCATTTTCACCAGAGATAATCCAAAGATTTTTTAAGGTCATATTTCCTCCAGCATAGACAATTTTAGATCTACCCCCATCTGCATTAGGAATTCTAGTAATAACTGGTTTAGTTGCGGTATTCGATAAGTCTTCTGCTTCTATATTTACGGGCCAACCACCTGCTCGGCTATCAATCCTATCAGACAGCACATAAACGGCACCATTTTTTAGTTTATAGACGGTATTTACATCTATTCGTTCTCCTGTAGCGGTTGTATCCCCCATAATTACGGTATTAAGAACATTAAGTACCAGAGGGTCCGCACTCGGTTCAACAACGACGACTCTTTGAGCCTGAACATTCCATGCCATCAAAAGGCACAGCATAAAAAAGGATAATCTGTAAAGTTTTTTCATTTTGAATTAAGTTTAATTTTAAAAATCCAAATCGGATTTGGAGGGTAATTCCTAATCATCCGAAATAGAGCTAAGGTTTTAAGAATGTATTTAAACAGAAGAGAGAGTAGAGATGCGAGATTAGAGACTCGGCTAGGATTAAATGAGTCTTTTTATATCAAAACAGATTCACTTATTCTAGGTTAGTCTCTCTTTTATCAATGAAATGGTATCTTCTCTCTGTTCTGTCTTATAATTTATATTGGATGCCAACAGTACCCGTTCTACCAAAAGTTTCGATTCGATTAATGAAATTTTGATTTCTGGTAAAGGAAATATCTTGTTGGTCGGTGAAATTATTAATGTTTACAAAGACACTCCAATGGTTGCCGAATCGTTGTTTAATGGACGCATCCCATCGCCAAAATTCTAAATCAAATTGGTCGAAATCTTTATTTAAAGTGTAGGTTTTTGCTTTTGTCCCTTGGAATACCCCAGATACTCTTGCGGAGAATTTTTTATAATCATATCCAACGGATAAATGGAAAATATGAGGGGCTTGACTAGGCATTGCCACAACACGAGTATTTGAGAAATAAGTCGTTTCAAAAAGCGGTGGAAATGGGACAACCAGTTTAGTTTCGGAAGTCAAGAAGAAAACTTCTGTTTCGGAATATAATCGAGAATAATTAACATTTAAAACAAGCCCATTCAATGGTTTTGGTAAGAAGCTAAAACTTGTCTGCAAATCTATTTCATAACCATAAACTTTAGAGGAGGGTAAATTGGTATAAGAAGATAAAGTATAACCCGTATATCTGTCAGGATCCCAACCATTGGCAGTTGCTAGTTCTGGGCTAGCCAAGTTAATATTCCAAGGAATGAAGATGTTGCTGACATCTTTATAAAAACCACCGATTGTCAATAAGCCTAGCCCACCTTTATAGGCAGAAAGAAATAAATCATAACTGGTTGATCTAGCGTGTTTGATGTTCGGGTTTCCCGCTCTTAAATCCAAGCTAGTATTATTAATTTGTGCTCTAGGTGTTACGTAATTATAATCAGGTCTAGCAAGGGTAGAAGCATAAGAAGCACGAATATCGAACCAACTTAAAGGTTGAAATTTGATATGTAAATGCGGTAAAAATTCCCCATATTGTTGAACGGTCGTGGTATCAACATAAAATCCATTGACGCCATATCGACCACTAACGGAAGAATAACCAGCACTATATTCATTATCAGAATATTCGTATCTAAAACCAGGAATAACGGATAGCTTCTTGCCAAATTCCAGTTTTAGCATCGCATATCCAGCGGTAATAGATTCTGCGACTTCAAAATTATCATTAATGGCATCTCGATTATTAGATAGATTTCCTTTTTGCAAATCATACCAATTTCTAATGGAAGCAGGATTAAGAGATGCATCAAAATTAGCTTGGGTGCCATCTTCATTGACAAAATCAACTCGTGGCGCATTTTGTAAAAAGTTATTGATACTGATTAGACTACCATTTAATTGAGAATAAATTAATGGTTCACCATAAGAAGCTTGGGCTATTTGAGTAAATTCTCCTCCTAAATAATAGAAATTTTCAGAATCTTTAGTAACTACTCGTGATCGGTCAACGCCAAAGTATTTTCCACCGAATTTAAAATAACCACCAATTTTATCGGTTAATTTTAAAGGTATTTTTATATTGACAATCGCCGTTTGTGTTTCTTCAAGGGTGTTTTGTTGTTCAAATTCATTTCGGCCTAAAAAAGCGTCATCTAAGTTTGGATTTGCCGCCGCTAAAAAAGTCCGAGGATGACCATTAGGATCTAAATCTGAATCATAAGATTCGCTATTATCCTCAAACCGCATGTAGAAATTATAAGGTGTGCTACCTTCGGATTTAGAAGAAGAGAGACTCCAGTCCACTAAAAATTTTTCAAAAGGATGTTCGCCACTCAAGGAGAGCGAGTATAAATCTATTTTTTGTTCAATACCTGTTCCTTGATAAGTAATACCAGGACTTCCTGGATTATAGGCGTTTTGCATAGTGAACCGATTTCGGTCGGTTGAACTATATAAACCAAATAAACCCAAACTATGCTTGCCTAAATCATAATCTAAATTTAAACTGGCATTCAATCGTTTTCGTTTTTCATCTCGGTCAGATAAAGTTAAAGAGCTACCTCTAATAGTGGTAATACCTGTTTCTGCATCCGTTCCTCCTTTCTGCCAGCCATAGCTTAAAATATCTCCACTTCGATTAAATCGCTCCAAACTTGCTTGGGCAACAATACCGAGTTTATCATTTAAGACTCTTTTACTTGCTTGTAAAACACCTTTATAATCTCCATAATAATCATTGAGTTGATTGTAGCCGCCTAACATTTTTGCTAAAAATTTAAAATCTTTTGGCGCTTTTCTAAGCCTTAGATTAACTGTTCCTCCTACGGATTCTGCATCCATATCTGGCAAAGGAGATTTAAATACCTCAATTCCATCTAACATTTCTGGAGAAATCAAGGATAAATCAACGGACCGGTCATTAGGAGAGTTAGAAGGCAATCGTACACCATTTACTGTAATAGCGGCAAATTTTGGCTCCATCCCTCGAATCACTACTTTTTGCCCTTCCCCACCACTTCTCTGAATCGCTACACCAGGCAGTCGTGCAATTGCTTCCGCTGCATTCACATCGGGCAATTCTTGAATTCTATCCGCCGAAACGATATTGGCAATAGACTCGGAATTTAATTGTTGATTAATCGCCTTGGCTTGACCCAATGCCTGGCTTGTAACAATTACTTCTTCCCCTAAAATAGCAGCAGTCCCCAATTTCGCATCAATAACCGATACTTCTCCTGCTATAATGTTAACTGCTACTGATTTGGATTCAAAACCTAAAAAAGATATTTCTATGATTTGCGCTCCTACTGGAATCCCACTTAATAAATAAGAACCATCTATATCTGTAACCGTGCCGATGCTTGTTCCCTCTACTAAAATGGTAGCTCCAGGAAGGGTAGAATTTTCCTGTGCATCTGTGATAATCCCTTTAATAATACCATTTTGGGCAAATAGGGTAGGCAAGCCAATCAATAAATTAAAGAAGATAAAGAGTAAAAATCTTTTATTCATAACAAACTGGTTTTTCGATAATGTTTTTATTAATTATTGGTTAAATTTAGATATAAGATGTTGTTTAAAAATCTACAATAGGTGGTAAAATCGTATATATTTGGGTTAATAGACAATATTTTTTGAAATGACGACTGAATTACTTTTTTTGTGTAAAATATTGTAAGTCAAATGATTATGTGTAAAACATATTTATGTTTCAGTAATTATCAATTTAAGATGGGTAGAAAGTTCTTGAGGTTCAAAAAAAAATCCAAGTACATGGTACTTGGATTTCTTGTATTCCGATTGAATAATATATTTTTAAACAAAGTCTATCTAATCCTTTGCTCGCTCATTCAATTCCTTAATCGTCCAATAATTATCTCGATCAGCATATTTTTCTCTTACCTGTTTCATCCTGCGTCAAGCCATACTGTCCATCTACGGCATCGGGCAAAGTATCTTTGGTTAATTGTCCATTTTCCCGTTTCCATCAAAAGCAATGGCAATTGGTTCTTCTACTAAGGGTTCACTTGCGACCAGCTCTAATTGAAAACCTTTTGGTAAGTACATGGTTTTCATACTCTCCTCTGCTGACAAAGATGGCGCAGCAGGGTCGGAATTCATGGGTGGTTTTTCGTAAATTTCGTCTTTATAGGTGATTTCTTGTTGACAACTGAATAAGAAGAGTAGCGCAAAGAAGGTAGCTTGTTTTTTTATTGACATGTTATTTTAATTCTGATTATGTTTGTCCCACCATATATTCCGAAGGCGTCTGTGCAAATTGCTTTTGAAAACATTTACTAAAGTATCGAGGGTTTTTAAATCCTACTTTGTAAGCAATCTCGGCTACATTTAATTTTTTCTGACCTAAAATTTGCGCAGCTCTTTTTAATCGAATGGTTTTAATGAAATTATTAGGCGTAAGATTGGTAATCGCTTTTATTTTCCTAAATAATAAAGGACGACTGACGGCTAATTCATAAGCAAATTGATTGATGGAAAAATCGGGATTCTCAATATGTTTTTCAATCACATCCATCGCATTTTTTAAGAAATTTTCATCGGCGGAAGAAATGGTAACTGTTCGAGGTTCTAAGTTTAGAATTCGAGCAAATTTGTCTTTGATTTGCAAGCGAGCATTTAATAAATTTTGGACTTTTAATTGCAGTTCCTTCGGGTTAAAAGGTTTGGTGATATAATCATCTGCTCCCGACTTTAATCCTTCAATTCTATTTTCAGAAGAAGTAGAGGCAGTTAATAAAATAACAGGAATATGACTAGTCTTGATATTGGATTTGATGTTTTGACAAAATGAAATACCATCTAATAAAGGCATCATGACATCGCTTAGAATTAAATCTGGTTGAAATTTATTAGCTTTTTTTAAACCGATTTCTCCATTTTCTGCTAGTTCTACTTTAAAATCAGCTTGAAACAGACTTTGTAAATAAGCCCGAACTTCTGAATCATCCTCTACTATTAATAGTTTCTGGCTTGTTTTAGGTAGATTTTTTGTTGTACCTAAGGTCATATCATTTACCTCATTGATTGGCGAAGTCATGATATGCTGGGGAACATAGATGGTTTTTTCTGTTTTAATTTTTTCCTTTTCCAGACTTATATTTTCCTTTTTAAAATGGCTATTTCCTAAAGGTAATTGAACGATAAAAGTAGCTCCTTTTCCTTTTTTACTCTCTACTAAAATTTGTCCTTTGTGTAAAGCCACCATTTCTTTGGAAATAGCTAATCCAATTCCAGAGCCTTTTAAAGTCCGTTTTACAGGAATGTCTAACTCATAAAACCGCTTAAAAATTTCCCGATGAAAAACAGGGTCAATCCCCAAACCATTATCTCTTACTTTGATGCAAAATACTTTTTTATGCCTTTCAACTGACATTTTAATAAAACCACTATCAGCCGTAAATTTAAAAGCATTGGATAATAAATTAAACAACACTTTTTCCATTTTTTCGGCATCAAACCATGCTTCTATTTCCGTTCCATCCGAAATAAACTGATAGTCAATATTCCTTGACTTAGCACTTTCTTTAAAAGAACAAAAGACTTCTTTGGCAAAACGATTCATATCTTGTTCCACTACTTTTAGTTGTAGATGGTCGGTCTCTAATTTCCTGAAAGTCAATAACTGATTAACCAAATTTAATAAACGTTGTGCATTGTTTTTTACGGAGACTAATTTTTGAGAATTCTTCCCAGTTTGTTGCGCATGAGAAGGCAAAATTTCTTCTAACTGCCCCAAAATTAAGGTTAAAGGGGTTCTAAATTCATGCGTAATATTGGTGAAAAAGCGCATTTTTATTTGGTGTAATTCTTCTTGTTTTTGTTTAGAAAATTGTTCCAATTTCAAATTGTTTCGCAATCTTAAAAAACGGATAGTCCAGAAGCTGAGGGTGCCTAAAACTAAAAAATAGAGCAAATAAGCCCAATTATTCAGCCAAAAAGGCGGTAAAACAGTAATGGAAATTTGACGAATTATTGGATTCCAAACACCGTCACTATTCGCCCCTTTTAATTTAAAAAGATAAGTGCCAGGCGTTTGAATGGTATAAGTTGCCGTAGATTTTCCTTTGGTATAAATCCAGTCATTATCTAAACCTTCCAATTGGTGAGCGAATTGATTATTATCAGGACTGTAATAATCCAAGGCAGCAAAAGAGATGGAAAAATTGGCTTTATTATAATTAAAAACTAGTTCTTCCGTATCATTGATAATCGTTTTTAAAATGCCATCCGAATCACCTACCTTGACTGTTTTATTTTGTACTTGTAGGTCAGTCAAAACAATGGGCGGAATAAATTTATTGGAATGAATGTCCTCAGGGTTAAAATAAGTAAACCCATTGGTGCCGCCAAAAAATAATTGACCATCATGACTTTTATAATAAGCATTATAAAGATACTCACTATTTTTTAAGCCATTCGTTAAATTATAATTAGTGAAAATTTGGTCTATCGGTGAAAATCGAGATAAACCATTATTGGTACTTAGCCAAAGTTGGTTGGATTCGTCTTCTAAAATGCCAAAAATAGTATTGCTGGGTAAGCCATTTTCTACGGTATATTGCCGAATCTCTCCATTAATTGGGTTTAAACTAAATAAGCCATTGGTAAAAGTCCCAATCCAAAGATTGCCATAACGACCTTCTTGTATGGCATAGATTTTTTTCCCTTCTAAATAATTTTGATAACTTTTCGGAAAACCTCTTTTATCTTTAACCACCTTATCTAAACCGTTTTCTGTCCCAATCCAAATATCTTTGTTTTTGGTGGCAAAAATGGCACGGGTCAAATTAGATTTATAAGTAAATGGGTCTTTAAAATCCTGTTTAAAATGATGGAATTTTTGTTGGTTTAAATCATAAATATCTAAACCGCCTCCATAAGTTAAAATCCATAAAAAATGTCGCTCTCGCAGTAAACCAAAGACATTACTATTGGACAAAGAATTGGCATCATTAGGGTTTGGTTTAAAAACCGTAAATTTTTGACTGGGAATATCTAATAAATTTAACCCATTATTATAAGTGCCAATCCATAATTTATCGCCATCAATAAGGATTTTTTTGATATTATCCCCACTAATGCCATTTGTTTGGTCAGGCTTAAATTGATAACTTTTGATACTCCTTGTGGTTCGATTGAAAAAATTTAAACCGCTGCCATCTGTCCCTATCCAATAATTCAAATTTTTATCTTGGGCAAAACAACTGACCACATTTCCGCTCAAAGATGGGACATAAGGACTTTGACTTAAATTAATAAATTGATTATTGTCTTTATCCAAAAAATTGATGCCTCCATAATAAGTGCCGACCCATAAACTGCCGCGTTTGTCCACAAAAACCGACCAGACAGAATTCCTCGATAAACTATTAGGGCTTAAATCTTGATTTTTGTATCTAGTAAAATTTTTATCTTTTAAAGAAAATAAGTTCAAGCCATCAAAAGTCCCCACCCATAAATCACCAGAATGGTCCCAATAAAGCGTTCTAACTTTATTATGACTTAAAGAAGTTGCTTGATTTTGGTCAAATTTATGGAGAATCAGTTGCTGCTTTTTTCTATCCCAATAATTTAACCCGTTCAATTCTGTCCCTAGCCATAAATTTCCATTTTTATCTCCTTCAATCACATTGATTTGGGTATTTGAAAAATAATGCTTGCCAATTTCCCTAATTCGTTCAAAAGAAAAGCCTCCTTTTTCATCCTCTACCAAGCGGTTTAAGCCTTTAAGAGTGCCAATCCAAAGATTCCCTTGCGAGTCTTCATAAATAGACCGTACTAAATTATCGGAAAGACTATTGGATTTATTTTCGTCATATAAAAAAGAAATAAAATCGTTGGATGCTTCCTTGTATAAATTTAGGCCTCGTTCTGTGCCAATCCATAATCGGCCTTTGGTATCTTGTAGAATCGTCCGAACAAAATCAGAAGACAGACTATTTTCCTGTTCTTTTTCGTGGGTATAATTAGTAAAAACTTCCGTTTTTATACAAAATTTGCTTAAACCTGCCGTTGTCCCAACCCATAATTGTTCGGACGTTTTATCATGATAAATAACCCTTACATCATTGGCAACTAGGCTATTAACTTCATTTCGGTGTTTGTAAACTTTGAATTCGTAACCATCATATTTATTCAACCCATCCCTAGTACCAAACCACATATAACCTGTCTCATCTTGCGTAATCGAAAAAATAGTCGATTGAGACAAGCCATCTTTTTGTGATAAATGCCTAAACCCCACAGCGTTTTGTGCCACAATAGGAGATGCAGTTAATACCAAAAGGCATAGGTGTAAAAGATATTTGAAACTAGAGGGCATTTACTATTTTTGGTCAAAAAATTATTTAAAGTAATGGCTTCTATGATAATTTACTTGCAATATAGAACTAATATATAAGTATTATGACAAAAGTAAACTAACGTCTTTTTTCACCACAGAGGTACAGAGTTCATAGAGGACATAGCGTATTTTTGACGAGTGTAGCTTAAGTGTACAATAAAGTCCATGTAGTTTTTGACACAAATAGCATAAAGTAAAGTTGTTGGGGTAATTAGACTAAATAGCTTATAATTTATAAGCTTCATTTTCTTAAATACTTGTCATTTTTTCCTGAAAGAGATAAAAAATTAAAAGCCTAAGCTAGTTAAATTACTCTAATTGGGAAGGTTGAAAAGTCGTATTTACGGGGCATAAAGTTACCTTCTCCTGAAAAATGTAACCTCCCATCTTTTTATTAGTTAATTTTAGTATCAAAGTGTAGAACCATCGAAAAGTAGTAATTGCAATGATCCGTTATTTTCTAACCTTTCTTTTTTTAATTTTTGGTCAATTTTTATTGCCGATAATTGCCCAAACAGCTCCTACCAATCCCTCCCAAATAGACAAATTAAATGTTTATATTGACTGTCGAACTTATTGCGATATTAATTACATTAAAGGAGAAATTGACTATATTAACTATGTCAGAGACCCACAATTAGCGGAGGTACATTTGCTGATTACCCGCTATCCGATGGCGAGTAATGGCTTACAATACACGATGTCATTTATAGGGAAAGGGAATATGTTGGAACTGAATAATACCTTTACCTATGAAGTATTGCCCAATATACCAAGAGATAAATCGAGAAAAATATTAGTCAAACATCTGGAATTAGGCTTGGTTGCTTATTTATTGCATACCAAAACCAGTTCGGATATACAGGTTAAAATAGCGGATAAAAAAAGCACCCAAAACGCTGCTACTACCAATGAGGACACTTGGAATTATTGGGTCTTTGAGTTTTATACCAGAGGTAGTTTAAGCAAAGAAAGCAGCAGGCGGACCTTTAATGTAAGCGCAGGGTTGGAAATAGACCGAGTAACCGAAAATTGGCGGATTACCCAAGACCCTTTTTTTAGAGGGAATTACCGAAAAATAAAGCAAGATGAAGAAACGATTATCAGCACGGTGCAGCGGATGGGGTCCTATGGACGATTTGTGAAAAGCATCAATCAGCATTGGTCGGTTGGCGCATTTAATAGTTTTGCTTCCTCTACTTCTGGAAATATGCAATTTGGGACACGGTTAGGCCCTGCTTTAGAATACAGTATTTTTCCCTATGAAGAGGTGGCTACACGGGAATTTACACTGGCTTATCATCTAGGCTATCATCATCGAAATTATATCGAAGAAACTATTTTTGGTAAATTTAAAGAAGTCTTATATGACCAATCTTTGCAATTGTCTTTGCGGATTAGAGCGCCTTGGGGGTCCGTGTTTTCTTCCTTGGAAGGCAAGCACTTTTTTCATGATTTTTCTAAAAATAATATGGAATGGAATAATCGGATTAGTTATCGGTTAATCAAAGGCTTATCCGTAGATGTGACCGCAAATTTTGAACTGGTTAATGACCAATTATTTATTCCAAAAGGGGTAGCTAGTTTAGAAGAAATATTGCTGCAACAACGGCAACTAGCCACCAATTTTGATTTATATTTGTCCTTTGGATTAAGCTATACTTTTGGGTCTATTTATAATAATATTATTAATACTAGGTTATAATAGAGCAGCCAAATGGCTTGAGATTAAAATTCTACAAATCAGATTTTACATGGATTAAACCTGACTTCTTTTCCAAAATTACATTTTTCTCTTTATTCGGTGTATAAAATTTATAATCCTAAAAATTATGAAAGCCCACTTCCTTTTTTATTTCCTAATCTGCTGTTGTTTTGCGTGTTCTACCACCAAATCAATCGAAAATAAAATTGCCTACTTTCCACCAAAAAATAAAGAATGGGCGACTATTCCCCTAGAAAAAAAAAGATGGAATAAAGCTAAATTAGGGACTGCTTTAGATTATGCGAAAGCCCAAAAATCTAGTGGTATTTTGATTGTCAAAAATGGAAAAATTTTGGTAGAAACCTATTGGGACATCAGTAAATCTTTAGAAAACCCTTTATTTAAAGATTTTGTTCCAGGCAAAACACCAGATGGTCGCTTAATTGAAGATGTTGCTTCCCTACAAAAAAGTGTAGTTTCCTTATTGGTCGGTATTGCTAATGGAAAAGGGTTATTGGATTTAAATGCTTCGGTTAGCAGCATTTTAGGCGAAGAATGGTCAAATGCAACAAAAAGCCAAGAAGGTAGCATTACAGTAACACATTTATTAAACATGACAAGTGGTTTGGATGTAGATTTGAATTTTGCTCATCCTGTTGGCACTCATTGGCAATACAACAACATGACTTATAGCCAGATTATAAAAATTTTGGAATTAATTACCAAAAAAGACATCAATACTTTAACCAAAACATGGCTAGGCGACCAGATTGGCATTCAAGAAAGTTATTGGGGACAACGTCCTGAACGATTTCCGAATAGACATGGCTATATGGCGACGCACAGAGATTTAGCCCGTTTGGGTTTATTGGTTTTAAATAAAGGGTTTTGGCAAAAAAAAGAAGTGATTCAAAATGCAGTATATCTAAAAAAAGCTTTATCGCCTTCTCAGCATTTAAACCGACAGTATGGTTATCTGTATTGGTTAAATACGGATAAATCGAGCATTCCGTCAGGGGAAGCAGATATGATTTGTATGCGAGGTGCTTTGAATCGGTATGTCTATATTGCACCAAGTTTGGATTTAGTAGTGGTGCGTTTAGGGGACGAGGCAGACCGTTCTTTTTATGAGGATTTTTGGGCTTTACTAGTAGCGGCTATGCCGTAAATAATTAAGTCATTAAAAAAATAAAACATCCATTTTCTAAAAGTAACTATTCTGCATAAGTTACTTTTTTATAGAAGGAAGTAACTATTGATGAAAAAATAGATTAGAACTGATTTTTTATGAGTATCATGTGCTTAAAAATAGCTGATGAAACGTAGAAAATTTGTGCAATCCATAGGTCTTATTAGTGCTTTATCCCCTGTTGTAAATGGAATGAATGTACCATTTAATCAGGTATTCACGAATGACGAATTATCCATTTTTATAAAAGCAAATGATAAAAGTGTAAAAAGTATTTTAGAGCGACAAGAATTGGATGAAAATCATCCATTTTATGGCGGATATCCTGACCAATTTGAGATTTATCATCCCATTTCGCCTGCCAATTATTCGCCTAGATTAATAGCGGCCTATGTGTCTCCAACTTCCGACTATTATCAATCCAAGCAAATAGAAAAAGCTTTGAATAGCGGCATGGATTTTTTATTAAAAGTGCAACATCCAAGCGGTAATATTGATTTACTATCTACTAATTTTGAGTCTCCACCTGATACTGCTTTTGCAGTAGCGCCGCTGAGTCAAGCATTGACCATCCTACAAAAATTGTCTCCCAACAAATTACCTGATTTTCAACAAAAAGCGACTCAGTTTTTAAAAAAAGCAGGGGATGCAATGAGTGTTGGCGGGGTGCACACTCCTAATCATCGTTGGGTGATTAGCAGAGCTTTGACGAGATTACATACCCTTTTTCCGAATCCGAAATATATCACTCGGATTAACCAATGGCTAGGAGAAGGCATTGATATTGACCCAGATGGACAATATACAGAGAAGAGTAGTGCAGGTTACTCTCCTTTGGTGGATGATTGTTTGATAACTGTTGCTAGCTTGCTAAATAAGCCAGATTTATACGACCCAGTCAGAAAAAATTTGGACATGATGCTTTATTTTGTTCATGCTAATGGGGAAGTAGTGACCGAGGCCTCCAAACGACAAGATAAATATCGAATTGATAATATGAGTCGCTATTATTTTGCTTATCGTTATATGGCTTTATTGGATAAAAATCGAACCTATGCAGGCATGGTCGATTTAATTGAAACTACTGTCGGATTAGAAAGTTTAAGCGGTTACCTGCCTTATTTTTTAGAACAATCAAACTTGAATTCAGCCCTTCCTTCATTAGGCGAGTTACCTACTAATTATGTCAAACATTTTCCAAATTCTAGCCTTGCTAGGATTAGAAGAAATGAGGTTGATGCTACAATCTTAGGGGTTAATACCTCTTTTTTTACTTTCTTTAAAGGAAATGCAGCACTACAAGGAGTAAGAATGGCAACTGCTTTTTTTGGTAAAGGACAATTCAATAGCCCAACTTTAAAAATAGAGGACGGGCAATATATTTTAACCCAAGAATTGATTGGACCTTATTATCAACCGCATGCAAAGGCCGATATTGCACGAGATGGAGATTGGGAAAAGATGCCAAGAAAACATCGACCCAAAAGCGAAATTCAACATTTAAAAAGTGAAATTCGGATTAGTGAAAAAGAAGGACAGTTTGAACTTCATTTTGATATAAAAGGAACGAATAATGTGCCTTTGGCTATTGAATTAGCTTTCCGTTCGGGTGGCAAATTAGAAGGGGTTATTCCTGTTCCGAATATTGAAGATGCTTACCTTTTGGAAAAGGATTTTGGCCGATATATAATGGACGGTCAAACCATTGAATTTGGCCCCGGATATAAAAAACATAGTTGGACGCAATTGCGAGGTGCTAGTCCAAAATTGAATGGTGATAGTGTTTATTTGACGGGTTATACGCCATTTGAACTTACTTTGACGATTAAATGAGGTTAACGTAGCCGCTAAATTTATGATAACTGAGAAAAGTTTAAAAATTTTAAAATATTGATTTGAAGTTAAAAATCATAGCCGTGAGGCTAAGGAATTTGAAAGGAGAAAAGTGGTTTATCCAGAGTACAGATTTGGACAAAGGTAGTCGGTGCGCTGCACCTTACCGAAGAGCGAACTAGCCCGAAAGAGATACAAAAGTAGTCGGTGCGATGCACCTTAGCCAAAAAGTCCCTTTAGGGGCGACCACCTTTGTATCAAATTAGTCAACTCGCAATCCAAAGGTGCATCGCACCGACCACATTTTTTCTTTTGATGCTCTTTAGTTTGTAATTCACAAGCAGACCGATTTTAGGATGGATTTAAGATTTATGATTTGACTCACTGAAAAGATTATTGCCTAAAAACTTCTAGTTAAATAAAACATGAAACATCCTTACCTTATTTTTCTCCTAATTTTTACATTAGGTAGCTGTAATTCAAAAAATTCCTCTAATCAAAAAGAAAAAGCACCACCCAATGTACTCTTCATAGCAATAGATGACCTAAACGATTGGATTGGCTGCATGAATGGGCATCCTAATGCCAAAACACCGAATATTGACCGACTGGCAGCACAAGGCACTTTATTCACGAATGCCCATTGCCAAGCACCGATTTGTGGTCCATCCAGAGCAAGTTTAATGTCTGGTTTAAGACCTTCCACAACGGGTATTTATGGACAAATAGTAGACAAAGATTTGGCGGCAGTTTCTGCATTGGGGAAAGATATTATTTACCTACCTCAATATTTTGGGCAACAAGGGTATAAGACCATGGGGAAAGGCAAATTATTCCATAAACATGCGCCCGAAGGCGTATTTGAAATTTCAGAAGGTAGAGAAAAAGGGTTTGGGCCAAAGCCTAAAAAGCGATTTAAATACGACCCAAAATGGTTTGGGAAACCTGGTGGAACGTCTACTGATTGGGGGGCATTTCCAATTACCGACGAAGAAATGCCCGATTTTAGAACAGCAAAATGGGGAATTGAACAATTGAAAAACGACCACGATAAACCTTTCTTTCTAGCTTTAGGTTTTGTTCGACCGCATGTGCCTTGGTATGCACCACAAAAATGGTTTGATTTACACCCGATTGAAGGTATTCAAACACCTCCTTATTTAAAAGAAGACTTAGCAGATGTACCCGAAATTTCCAAAAAAGTACATGACATTCCGATGATGCCTAGTACCGAATGGGCAAAAGAAAATGGGCATTGGAAGGATATTTGTCAAGCCTATTTAGCTTGTACGTCTTTTGTGGATTTTTATGTTGGCGAAGTACTCAATGCTTTGGAAGCTAGTAAGTATGCGGATAATACCATTATTATTTTGTGGTCAGATCACGGGTATCATTTAGGGGAGAAAAATCGTTTTGCCAAACATTCCAATTGGGAACGGTCTTCTAAAGTACCAATGATTATTGCAGGGAATGGCTTGCCCAAAAATCAACGAAGCAATCAGCCTGTTGAATTACTAGATATGTATCCGACTTTATTGGATTTATGTGGTTTGCCCCTTAATTCAAGCAATGAAGGGCTAAGTTTTAAACCATTAATAGAACAACCCACACAAAAATGGACAAAGCCTGCCATCACTACTTATGGAAAAAACAACCATGCAATTCAAACAGACCGCTATCGGTATATGATTTATGCAGATGGTTCGGAAGAATTATATGACCATCAGACAGACCCTAATGAGTGGACAAATATTGCTACAGACCCTTCTTTTACAGTATTAAAGAAAGACTTACAGCAATATTTGCCGACTAAAAATGTAGATTGGGCGAAGGTTTCTACTTTGAAAGTGAATGATTATTTTAAACCAACTATTTCAAAGTCACCAAAATAACCCCATTCGCTCCTCTAGAACCATAAGCTGATGCTGATGCGGCATCTTTTAACACCGAAATTCTTTTCACTTCAGAAGGGTCAATAAAGCTAATACGGTCAAATCCGTTGCCCCTAATTTGCCCATCTACGATAAAAAGTGGCTCATGTCCAGCCGTCATAGATTTTTTACCTCGAATTTGAATGCTTAAATTTCTACCACTTCCTTTGACGGTTACGCCCGATGTTTTTTGAAATAATTGCATCCATGAAATATCACCCGATGCGGCATCTCCAACTTCGGTTTGACTAACAGCGGTGGTACTTTCTTTATTCGATATGCTACCGTAGCCTTGGTTAATTTCATTGCTTTTGCTCGCAGTAGATTTAGTAGTTCCACAAGCCATTATCGTTAGACAAACAGCAAATAAGAGCAAAAATGGGATAAAAATGGTCTTTTTCATAATAAAAAATGATTGTTGAGATTATTTGATTGTCATGATTGTTTGTGTTACGTTGAGAATCAAACAATCATGCCGATAGCTATCGGCATCTAACAATCAATTTTAAGTTATTCTTTCTCTTTCAACATACGATTAAAGAAATCAGCAGAAGCTTCAAATGCTGCTACCCAATTTTTATGTAATAAAAATCCATGCACTTCGTCGGGAAAAATCAACTGTTCAAAATAGACCTCTTGTTTGCGTAGTGCTTCTGCAATTTCTACCGTTTCGCTAAAAGGGACATTTCGGTCATCATCTCCGTGAATTAATAAAACAGGAGAACGCCAATCCTTTACGTAAGGCATGGGAGAAGATTGATAAGCTAATTCCGCTGTTTCTTTAGCTTTTTCAGGTTGATAATTGGGGACAAAATTTTTAATGACTTGATTCCAATCATGCACCCCGTGAATATCTACACCTGCTGCAAATAAATCCGAAGATTTAGCCAAACCCAAGGCAGTTAAATAGCCACCATAAGAACCGCCCCAAAGTCCAATTTTATTTGGGTCAACATCTGCCCGATTGCGCATATACAAACCCGCACCCATCACATCCAAATATTCACTTGCCCCTCTAGCACCATAATTCAATGCCTCTCTAAATTCCATGCCATAACCAATGCCACTTCGATAGTTAACGGACATTACGATATAGCCTTGATTGGCTAAATATTGATTAAAAGCAAAGGCATTATGATAATAGCCACTATGATGAAACCCTAATAACATTTGTCGGCGAGAGCCACCATGAAAAAACAAGGCAGCAGGGTATTTTTTACCGCTTTTCCAATTTTTTGGTTTGAATAATTGACCATGAATAGCCATGCCATCTGCTGCCGAAAAGACCACTTGTTCTGGTTGAACTATTTGATTTTCTAGATATCTTAGCTTAGTTAAAGGCACTATTTTGCTTCCATCAATTTTAGCTACATGAGCGGGCTGTGTCCCTGTACTTGCCAAACAAAATAATTGATTTCCTGCTGTTGCTACAGGTGTCCATTGTACGCCTGTGTTCAAGGTAATATTCGTAACTGCACCAGTTGAAGGAACGACTCGCCAAATATGTTGTCGGTCAATATCATTTTTATTAGCAGAAAAGAGTATCGTTTTTTTAGCAGGGTCTTGTGCGACAAATTGCACTTCAAAATTACCTGGCGTTAAGTTTTTTGCTTTTCCTTCATTTAACGAAATCGTCCAAAGATGCGTCCATCCAGCTCCTTCATAAGGAAAGACCAAGTGATTATCTGCCATCCAAAATAATTGATTCGCACCAGAAATAAAACGAAAAGCACTTCCTTGTCCTTTAGGGGCTTTCCACACTTCCGTCGTTTTTCCTTTGTTAAAATTATGCACCATAATTGACCAAGGCAAGGTCGAACGACGAGGCATAAAGGGCAATAAATCTTTTTCAGAAGGAATTCTAGTGAAAGCAATTGCTGTGCCATCAGGCGACCAAACGGGCGCACTATCATTATCGACAGAAGGGGAGAGGTAATTGATTTCATGCTTGTCCACTTCATAGACCCCAATAAAACTATGGTCGCCTCGATTGGATACAAAAGCTAATTGTTGACTATTTGGAGACCAGCTCAATTGTCCTGCCCGTCCTCTAATGGTAAATGCTTTTTTAGTAGTTTTTTTAGCAAAATCATAAAACCAAACCTGTCCACCTTTTATGAAGGCCAATGTTTGCCCATTAGGAGATAGGACTGGATTGCTGCCTTCCCCCAAAGTATCTAATGCGCCTCCTTTTTCACTAATTTTAAATAGGAACCGTTTAGCACCATCGGCATGGCTAGTTGGATTTGGAATTTCACCACGTCTATTAGGAGCGCCGCCTCTAACAAAAAGGATTTCGGCTGTATTTTCTTTAAAAATTAAGTTACTAATAGCTTGTCCGTCATCTTTAGTAAATGTAGTAATAGATTTAGCTGTCCAATCTTTGCCTGCGGCTAACCAGATATTTCTTACACCTTTTTCATTAATGACCCAAGCAATTTTTTCTTGGGTAGGTGCAGCCGTTAAATTGGTCGGAAAGGGTGAACTTAATGCTTGTTCTACAGTAAATTGAGCAGAAGACACAGCAATAAATATTAATAGCAGGAATAAAGTAAGATTGATTCTCATGGTTGAATTTTTGAATCAGAGTAGAGTGCAGAGAGGCGAGAATAGGGACAGATTTCGTTTGAAATTGAAGAGAGTGGGCTGTTTTTTAAACGAATTCCTTTTATGCTCTATTTTCTGCGCTCTATTTTGAAAATTGTATGATTTTAAATTTAAAGTGCTACAAATTAGTAAAATTTTGGATAAATAGAGCCTCAAAAAGTGTAATTGCCATTGCATGTAGCTAATTCGTGCCGTTAGGTACGATATGTTGGTAGAAAAGGATAATATTCATTGATTTCCGTGCCGTTAGGTACGGCATGTAGGTTGAAATGCTCACATGCCGTACCTAACGGCACGGGGGAAAGATTTTTTTGCAATATCTATCTACCAACATATTGTACCTAACGGCACAGAAAAGTGCGGCAATTGACAGTTACACTCATCTCAGATTAAGCGAATTTGTTATTTTCAATCCTTCAATCCTTATTTCCCTTGCTTTATTTTATAAGCCAAAGTCAAATTAACCTGCCGCATTGCCCGTTGAGCAACTCGCTCTGTTTTAAAATTATCCCCCTTCGTGATAACTCGACTTTTACGAGAATTAAACACATCAATCACATTGAATGTAAGTGTTCCTTTATTTTTAAAAACAGGTTTATTAAAAGCTACATCTAGAAAGTAAATGGCTTTCTTCCTGCCTTGCGCAATGTTTTGAGGCGCTTCATAATTACCTCTAACTTGCAAATAGGTATCCTTTGCCAAAGTAAATCGAGAGGTTTGGCGAGTAAACCAACTGAAAGTTTCACTTACAAAATCAACATCAATATTACTGCCATCCGTTTTGGCTCTAAAAAAGTTAAGATTAAAATCTAATTTCCACCATTTTTTTACCTTAAGCGTACTGGTAAATTCTGCTCCATACGCATTTTCTTTTAACAAATTTTCGGGTAGTGTTTTTGAAAAACCATTTTCAGCTACAGTTCTAATTCGTTCAATTTTATCGTCCGTATGTCGGTAATAAATGGCTGAAGCAAACGAACCCTTTTCAAAATATTTGATATGCGCCAATTCAAAAACATCACTAAATTCTGGGTTTAAATTAGGATTGCCACTAAAAAAATTCCGACTGTCTGAATAAGTTACATAAGAACTTAAGTCATTATAAACAGGTCGCCGAACTCGCCGACTATAACTCAATTGTAAGGCATTATTAGCGGGCAAATCATAAGTTAAGTGGACACTAGGAAACAAATTGACGTATTTTCTAGGATTGCTTTCAGCTGTTTCTTCTAAAATCGTTTCAATATCTGTCCACTCCGTTCGCAAGCCAACTTGATAAGAAAATTGATTCGTTTTATTACCCAAAATGGCATAAACCGCATTGATATTTTCTTTATAAACAAATTTATTATCCAAGCCCGCTATTGGAATCTCCTTACCATTATTATCGACATCGTTGACCACATAATCGTTGGTCATATCCCGAAAACTTGCTCGAAAACCAATTTCTGCTTTTCCTTCTGTACCGAGTGGATGAACATAATCTACTTGCCCAATTAATTGCGTTTCCGTTTCATCATTAGGAGCAGTTTGGGTGAAACTATAATCAGGCGTACCATCTGGAAAAAAGGACGCTTCCGTATAAACTTGGTCGGAATCTTCCCAATGGTCGAAATAGCGAATTTCTGCAATTAGTTCTCGGTCTTTTTTATCAAATAATTTTTTATAACTCAGCACATATTCTGCTATTGGTTCTACTTCCTGTTCGTCTTGTGTGCGATGCGTAAACCTTTGGAAATTGGGTGACCTTTTCAAATAATCTTCATAAAAAATATCGGATAATCGACTGCCTTTGCTGCGACTATATCGGTAGGAGGCCGTTAATATATTTTGCTCATTGATAAAATAGTCCAAACCACCTCGAATATTATTAAAAAATCCGACGTGTTCAGACTCATATAATTGCTCGGAAATAAAGGTCGTATCATTGGAAAAGACTTCTTGGAACGTAGTCGTTTTTCGAGGAATTTTACGATAGTTCATCCCATAATTGATGAAAAAATTGACCTTATTATGTCGATAATTTAAGTTGGCGGCAAGCCCCAAATTTAAAGGATTGCCAACAGTTGCCTCAAACGAGCCATTGAATCCTTTTTTGCGTTCTTTTTTCAAAACAATATTGATAATACCTGCCATTCCTTCTGCCTCGTATCGGGCAGATGGATTTGTAATGACTTCCACTTTTTCTACCAAACTACCTTGTAATTGCTGCAAACCACTTCCGCCTTTAAAACTAACCAAACCCGACGGTTTTCCATCAATTAGCAATCTGACATTTCCACTCCCTCGCAATTTGACATTCCCTTCTCCATCTACTAAAACGGAAGGAATATTATTTAAAATTTCTGCTGCCGAACCACCTGCATTGCCGAGGTCTTTGCCCACGTTAAAAATTCGTTTATCGAGGGCAAATTCCATCGTGCTTTTTTCCCCTTGTACGACTACTTCGTCTAAGGTAGCTGCTGCCACACTTAAAGTTAGTTCTCCTAAATCGTACTCTTTTTTAGCATCAATTATTTTAAAATTGTCGGTTTTATAAGATTGATAGCCTATAAAATCAATAATTGCATAAAATTCGCCAGTTTTACTAGCTATCTGAAAAATGCCTTTATCGTCGGTAATGCCTCCCGTAATCAAAGCCTCGTTTTCGCTATTATAAATTTGAACCGTTGCGTAGGAAAGTGGTTGTTTGGATTGGGCATCTACAATTTTTCCTGTAATGCCTTTTTGGGCAAAAAGAGTGGTGCAGAAAAAGAAGGATATTAGAGGTAGAATATATTTCATGTATTAGCTATTAAGCTTAAAGAGATTAGTAGGGTATAGAGCATCAGATTAAAAAATGAGAAATAATTTTGTATCCTTTTATGCCCGTCAATTTTATTTGAAATGTAATATTTTTTGGTCAAGAGCTTTAGCTTTGCCACCGTCTGTAGCTATGAGTTTTTAATGAAATTTTCAAAGGGGCGTAGCCTCGACCCCATAAGAAGAACCGTGTCGGAGCGATGCTCCTTTGAAAAACTGTAACTATCTCCAAATCTACAGACAGGGTCGGGGCGATGCCCCTTTGCAATTGAAAAAACGCCACTTAAAACCATCAACCAATCAAAAATAACAAAAAGTAAAATCTTTTAAGAAGCTATTTTGCTAAAGTTACTTAATGAACTTGAAAAGTAACATTGGAATGAAAAAAAGGAATCCTATGATTAATTTATAGGAGAATTTAAGTACATTTAGGCAGTTTCTAACTATTTGTAAGCCATTGATTAATATGCTACTACTTTTGTCACATTGGATTTTTGAATTAATGGGTAAACTTCACCCCTTATTGGTGCATTTCCCAATTGGTTTATTAATTGGTGCTTTTGTTCTGGAAGGAATTGCTCGTTTTCAAAAACAAGAAAACAAGTATGTGGGTATGATTTATTTAGGGGCAACTTCTGCCCTTATCGCTGCGATTATGGGGCAATTATTAGCACAATCGGGCGATTATCAAGGGGATTTAATCAACCAACATCAATGGCTAGGTTGGGGAACAGTTGGATTGTCTCTATTGACTACTTGGATGTATTGGAATCGAGTAAAATTGCCCAAAAGACTACCTTTTATTGCTTTAGGATTTACTTGTATAAGTTTGAGTTTTGCAGGACATTTTGGTGCGACCATCACGCATGGGGAAGACTATTTAAAAATAAATACCAATTCAACCCAATCACATGTAGCGAATGCTATCAATATCCAAAAATGGACGACCCAAGATAGTTTTTCTACTACCGAATTATCCAGTTTAAACCTTGAAGTTCGGGGCATTTTCGCCCATCATTGTTACCAATGTCATAGCACTGCCAAAAGAAAAGGAGGTTTAGCTTTAGACCACGAAGCAGGCGTCTTTGCAGGTGGAGATAGTGGAGAAATTTTAATCAAAGGAGCTTCCGAAAAAAGTGAAATCATTAGACGGTTAAAATTACCTCGGGACCATGAAGAAGCAATGCCCCAAAAAGGGAAAGTATTGCCTCCCAATTCTATTGAATTAATCAGTCTTTGGATTGATAAAGGGGCTTATTGGGCAGACGAAGGCTTTAAGGTTTTTCGAGAAGCACCAGTCGCTTTATCCAAACCCGATTTACCACCAATTACTGATGAGTTTGACCATCCAATCGACCGTTTTGTCAATCAATATTTTAAAGAGAAGAACATCAAATGGGGTGAACCTATTGACGATTATCGTTTTATTAGAAGGGCATATTTAGATGTGATTGGTTTATTGCCGAGACCAGTTGAAGTTAACGAATTCGTTCAAAATACTTCGCCGAATAAACGGAACGAGTTAATTAAAAACCTATTAGCAGATAAAGAAAATTACACCCAGCATTGGCTAAGTTTCTGGAATGATTTATTGCGAAATGATTATTCTGGACCAGGCTTTATTACAAATGGCAGAAAGCAGATTACCAATTGGTTGTATCAATCCTTATACGAAGGAAAACCCTATAACCAAATGGTCGAAGAATTAATTAGCCCTACAGAAGAATCAGAAGGTTTTATCCAAGGCATTCAATGGCGTGGGGTAGTGAATGCGAGTCAACGAGTGGAATTGCAAGCGGCTCAAAATATTTCTCAATCTTTACTGGGTTTAAATCTAAAATGTGCCTCTTGTCATAATAGTTTTGTCAATAATCTTACCTTAGACCAAGCTTATGGATTTGCCAATATTTTTGCAGATTCAACCTTGGAAATTTATCGTTGTGATAAGCCAACAGGCAGATATACAGGCACCGCTTTTATTTACCCCGAATTAGGCGAAGTCATGGCAGATAGTTTAGTGGATAGATTACGGCAATTGGCAGATATAATCAGCCAACCTAAAAATGGTCGCCTATATCGAACCTTGGTCAATCGCTATTGGGATAAATTATTTGGAAGAGGCATTATTGCGCCTGTGGACGAAATGGATAAATTGCCTTGGAATCAGGCTTTATTAGATTGGTTAGCGGCAGATTTTATTGAAAACGGTTATTCGATTCCGCATTTATTGGAAAGGATAATGACTTCTAAAGCTTATCAATTGCCCGCCTTTAATTATGATTCGCCGTATTATATAGCTAGTGAAAAGTTTGTTTTTCAAGGGCCTACTCCTCGTAGATTAGCAGCTGAACAATTTGCAGATGCGCTAAGTCAAACGGTGAATCCTTTGTATTACGGAGTCGCTTATTTACCTGATAACCCACCTTTTCCTGCTCAATGGATTTGGTATCAAGACCGAAAATTAGACCGAAGAAGTTTGCCTGAACCGGGCGAACGTTTTTTTAGGAAATCTTTTAATTTGGAATCAACTAAACCTATTCAATCTGCAACAGTTATAGTGACGGCTGACCATAGTTTTGAATGCTATTTCAACGAGCAAAAAATAGGGCAGGGGGCAGATTGGCGACAGGTTCAACGCTATTCCATTCCAGTAAATGTTATTCAATCTGAAAATGTCATTGCTGTCAAAGGCAATAATGATGGCACTTTGCCCAATCCAGCAGGCTTATTATTTGCACTAAGAATTACTTATGCAGATAGTTCGCAGCAATATATTTATTCAGACAAATCATGGGCGACTACTAATGAACAACCAGCAGAGAGCTGGACTAGTTTGGATTTTGCCGAAACCGATTGGAAAGGTGTTTCTAGAAGAAATGCGACAAGCTCCCATTGGGGTAAATTAGTTGATTTTGCTTATGAAAATGAAACCAATCAATCTGATTTTGCTAGAGCCTCTTTAGTCAAATTAGACCCTTTTATGAAAACCTTGGGTCGGCCTACAAGAGAAAATGTAGCGACGACTAGAGAAGGAAATGCGACATTATTGCAAGCCTTGATGTTAACCAATAATGATTTTTTATATCAACATATTCAGGAAGGGGCTGCTAAATTATTGGCAGCAACGAATAATGATATGGAAGTCTTAATTAAGGATTTTTATCAAAATGCTTTAGGAAGAGTACCTAGTCAAAAAGAGCAAACAACTATTTTAAAACTACTTAAGAATCAATCAAAGCAGGAAGTCGTGGAAGATTTGATTTGGTCGGTTATTATATTGCCTGAATTTCAGTTTTTATAACTCAATTTTATTCAAAAACAACAAAAAATGGATAGCACAAATGAACTAAATCGCCGCCAATTCCTACAAAAAATGCAGCAAGCCAGTATTGCTGCGATGGGCGCATCTGTCTCAACTATTCCATTTTTAAATGCTTGTACGCCCTCAAATACTAGAAAGTCTACTGCTGATGCCGTCATTTTACTTTGGATGGCTGGCGGTATGTGTCATACCGAAACCTTTGACCCAAAGCGATATACGCCCTTTGAAAAAGGGATGGAAAGCAAAAAGGTCATTAGTACCTTTAAATCAATTCCGACTGCTTTAGATGGGGTTTCATTTTCCGAAGGACTAGAAAATATTGCTGGAATCATGGATAAAGGGATCTTGATTCGTTCTTATAGAGCAGCAGATTTAGGGCATATTTTGCATACCCGACACCAGTATCATTGGCATACTTGTTATGAACCACCACAATCGGTACAGCCTCCTCATATTGGCGCATGGATTGCCAAAGAATTAGGCCCTAAAAATCCAGTTATTCCGCCGTTTATTGATATTGGACAACGATTTACCGTAGGAGAGGCAGAAGAACTTAAAGCCTTCCATTCCGCAGGTTTTTTAGGGAGCGAATTTGGCCCATTTATTATCCCAGAACCCGATAGAGGCTTGGCAAGTGTGTCGCCACCAAAAGGGATGAATTTAACCCGTTTTGAGAGCAGAAATAAGTTGTATAAAGAATTGGTTAAAAATAGTCCCTTTGAAAACTTTGGTAGCAATTACCAAAAAGAATCTTTAATGCGGTCTATGGAAAAAGCTTATGAATTGCTAAAATCACCTGAGGCGGAAGCGTTTGATTTAAGCAAAGAACCAAAAGAAATTTATGATAAATATAATACAGGAAGATTTGGTTTAGGTTGTTTGCAAGCTCGTCGATTGGTGGAGAATGGCGCTAGATTTATTAGTGTAACGACCGAATATGTGCCCTTTTTTGGTTGGGATACGCATGAAAATGGGCATACTAGATTACGAGACATGAAAGCTCAAATCGACCAACCTATTGCCCAATTAATCAAAGATTTGGAAGAACGAGGCTTGTTGGATAGTACTTTGGTGATTCTAGCAAGTGAATTTAGTCGAGATATGTTGGTAGAAGGGCGACCGGGGCAGACGGTAAAAGACCAGGTCCAAGTACCAGATAATATTGATAATTTGAAGCAATATGGAATGCACCGACATTTTACGGATGGTTGTTCCCTTTTAATGTGGGGCGGCGGTATCAAAAAAGGCTATGTTCATGGCGAAACTGCTGTGGAACGTCCTTTTAAGGCGATAACAGAACCTGTGGTGATTGATGAAATCCATCAAAGTATTTATCATGCCTTAGGCATTCCGCCAGAAACCAATTATGAAATAGAAAAACGGCCTTTTTATACAACTCCTGATGGGGAGGGGAAGGTTATCAAAGATATTTTTGAGAAGTTTAGTTAGTAGTTATGAAAGTATAAAATTAAGTATAAAAATGAAAATTGTGAACCATTTAATTTTAAATGGTGTAGAAAACGACGCTAAAAAAGGTGCATTAAGATATTAGGATAAATCAAAAACTTAACTATCTTCGCTACAGCGTTAACGTTAACGGAAATTATTCGTCGCTTCTAAAATCAAAATATAATGAAAGATTTATCAAGAAGAAAATTTTTAGCTTCTGTCAGTATGTTGGCAGCAGGTTGTGCGGTTTCAACGCCAGCTCATTTGATGCCTGCACCGAATCAAAAATTAAAAGTCGCTTTAGTCGGAACAGGTATTAGAGGCTCTAGTTTTTGGGGAAAAAGATTAGTGGACCAATATTCCGATATTTTAGAATTTGTGGGCTTGAGCGATATTAACCCTGGGCGGATGGAAGGGGTGAAAAAGTATATGGGCGTGACTTGTCCGACTTTTACGGATTTTGACAAAATGATTAGCCAGGCCAAGCCAGATTTAGTTATTGTCACTACCAAAGATTCTACCCACCACGAATTTATTATCAAAGGGTTGGAAAGTGGTTGTGATGTATTGACCGAAAAGCCTTTGACGACGGACGAATTTAAGTGTCAACAGATTTTAGATGCAGAGAAGAAATCTAGTAAAAATTTAATTGTAGGATTCAATTATCGTTGGAGTCCTTATATGACCAAAATAAAAGAATTATTGCATAATGGCGCAATTGGCAAGGTCACTTCCGTTGATTTTCATTGGTATTTAAATACGTATCATGGTGCGTCTTATTTTAGAAGATGGCATGGTTTAAAAGATTCTGGTGGTACGCTTTGGGTGCATAAAGCCACCCATCATTTTGATTTGTTAAACTGGTGGCTGGATTCTGACCCATCGGAAGTTTTTGCTTATGGAGCCTTAGAACATTATGGGCATAATGGAAAATTTAGAGGAACCAACTGCCGAACTTGTGACCATAAAAAAGAATGTAAATTTTACTGGGATATTACAAAGAGTGAATCTTCCATGCGGCTATATGTGGAGCATGAAAAACATGATGGCTATCTCAGAGATGCTTGTCTTTTCCGCCCAGAAATTGATATTTATGATAAAATGTCCGCTCAAATAAAATATGCGAATGATGTAGTGGTCAATTATTCGCTAACAACTTATTCTCCTTATGAAGGCTGGAAAATTGCTTTTAATGGAACGGACGGACGGATTGAAGCTTGGCTGGATATTCCTTATTTTGAAAATTCGCAAATGAGCCAAGCAGAACTCCATGCAGCGGAAATGAATCAAGGTGGTGCGAAAGAACTGGAAACCAAACCATTGATTTTGCATAAAAACTGGAATGATTTTGAACCCATCAAAGTCAGTTACGAGCGAAAGGGACATGGCGGGGGAGACCAACGCCTACAAGATAAAATCTTTAAAAACCCTAATAATCCTGACCCTTTAAGTCATGGTGCTGGTCTGCGAGATGGAGCGATGTCAATTTTAATTGGGATTGCTGCTCGTCGAAGTATTGAACAAGGAAAACCTATTCGGATTGAAGATTTGACGGATTTGGAACCGCAGGCTAAAAGAATTTAAGTAAGAGCTTGTTTCTCGGATAATCTAGCACCGTGGTCTTTATATGATATGACAAAGGGCAAAACAGAAACGACTAATTTAGTTGACCAATATCCAGCTATTTCAAAAGATTTGGAAAGGGAATTTTATCAATGGTTGGAAACACCAACCCATACAAAAAATCGAACCCGTTGATTTACAAATCAAATATAGCGTTTAAATTAAGTACAAATAAGTCTTATTAAACGTCGAGATAAATCTAAAATATGAAAAAGCAAATAAATCGTTTCCTAGTCCTGATATTGATAGCAAGCATAAACATTCAGCAAGCAAAAGCAGATGTAAAACTTCCTGCCATTATTAGCTCGAATATGGTACTGCAACAAAATGCCGAAGTAACTATTTGGGGCTGGGCAAAATCTAAAGAAAAGATTACGATAACGAGTAGTTGGAATAAAAAAAAGGTAAAAACTAAAGCGGATAGAGATGGAAAATGGAGCGTAGCTTTAAAAACGCCTAAAGCTGGAGAGAATTATCGGCTGACCATTAAGGGAAAGAATAAAATTGAACTAGAAAACATCTTAATGGGGGATATTTGGGTTTGTTCTGGTCAATCTAATATGGATAGAGTATTGGGTTTGCAAAGAGGACAAAAGCCTATTATTAATTTTTGGGAAGCATCCCAACAAGCCAATCATCCAGAAATTCGATTTTTTAGGGTAAAAAGGGCTTTAGCTGATACGCCTCAGACTGATGTGGAAGGAGAATGGGTGGTTTGTACGCCCGAAACCGTTTTGGAGTTTTCAGCCGTAGGTTATTTCTTTGGTAAAAAATTACACCAACAATTAGGGATTCCTATTGGCTTAATCCATACGGCATGGGGAGGAACACCTGTAGAAGGTTGGACTCGAAAATCTGATTTGGCCAATGATTTTATGATTGAAAAAGAGCAAGATGAGCAAGCACGTTTTAAATTGGATAGTGCGGCCTATGCTAAGAATATGGAAGCGTTTGAAAAAGGATTTCTCAAAGAACGCCCTACAAGACCACCAAGTTTTTATGTAAAAAGTCGAAAACACCATCGAATTGGACATCTGTATAATGCCATGATTCATCCTTTAATTAACTATGCCATTAAAGGAGCAATTTGGTATCAAGGAGAATCTAACCGAGGTTTTCCAGAACAATATAAACAGCTATTTCCGAATATGATTCAAACCTGGCGGAAGGATTGGGGAATAGGCGATTTTCCTTTTTATTTTGTACAAATTGCCCCCTATTATTATAATGGTGACTATGCGATTCCACATATCTGGGAGGCACAATATGAAGCACTCAAATTACCTCAAACAGGCATGGCATCGACTCAGGATATTGGTCAAATTTATGATATTCATCCACCAGAAAAGGAGGAAGTAGGTAGAAGATTGGCTTTAGTCGCTCTCAATCAAACTTATGGAAAATCGGAGATTGCTTATTCTGGTCCCGTTCTAAAAAATACAAAATACAATGGAAATCAAGTAATACTGGAATTTGACCCAATGGGCGGAGAGTTGTTTTCAGCAGGAAGTGGAATTGGCGGTATTTCTCCTTTTTATATAGCCGATGAATTTCAAGTTTTTCATCCAGCAAGAGTTGAACAAAAAGGGAATACGCTTACTTTAACAGCGGATGGAGTGGCAAAACCAATTGCGGTGCGGTATTTATGGAATGATAATGCCAATGCGACTATTTTTAATAGTTATGGTTTGCCTGCTGCTGGATTTCGGACGGATGAATGGGTAGGTGCAAAGTATGTGGAATAAGGAAATAATCTTTAATTAAGAAGGATTATCCTATAAACTGTGTGCGCCTCTGTAATTTCTCTGCGTAATTTTTACTATATCAATTTTTTATCTGACGCTCTATTACGCTATAACTCATTTAAGGACAAGCTATTGGGATGACCTCAATTAAGAATAGATAACATGAAACGTACTTTTTTTTTACTACTCTCCATACTAGGTTACTTCTCCTGCCAAGTGACCCAAACTATTATTTCGATTCCTGAACCTTCTAAAATTGATGGACAACGATATAAGGTATGGCAAAATAGAACAGATACCCTTCAGCATACTTATTTATTAAATCGAGTCAATAAACAATTTGAGCAGCGTAGAAATACAGTGAATCAGACGTTAGTTTCCAAAAAGGCTATTTTAGCAAGAAGGGATAAAATGCGTCAATGGTATCAAGAAAGAGTAGGGGAGTTGCCTGCAAAAACACCCTTAAATCCTAGCTATTCCCAAAAAATAGAACTGGCTGCTTTCACTATTGAGAAAGTAGTATTTGAAAGTCAGCCCAACCATCATGTAACAGGTTTATTTTATTTACCCAAAACAGGAAAAGCCCCTTTTCCAGCAGTTTTAATTCCATGTGGGCATTCCACCAATGGCAAAGCGGCGGAATCTTACCAAAAAGCAGCTCGATTATTTGCAATGAATGGGTTTGCCGTTTTACAAGCAGACCCGATTTCACAAGGGGAGCGGTATCAGTACGTAGATGAAAATGGGCAGCCTTTGACTAGAGGAGGTACAAAAATGCACGAATTATTAGGACAAGCCTTACTCTTGACGGGTAGTAATACGCTAATTCATCAATTAACCGATAACATTCGATGTCTTGATTTTTTGGAAGCGCATCCTAAAGTTGATAAAAATAAATTGGCAGTTGCTGGTAATTCTGGTGGAGGTACACAGGTTACTTATTTGGTGGGCTATGATGATAGAATAAAGGTCGCAACACCGTCTTGTTACATTGCAACAACCGAAAAGAAATTTAATACCATTGGTTCTCAAGATGGCTGTCAGCAATTATGGGGAGAAGGATTGATGGGCATAGAGGAGCAAGATTTTTTATTGATGGCGGACAATATTCCTATTCGGATATTATCTGCGGAACAAGATTTTTTCGCTATTGATGGTGCTAAAAAAGCTTTTCAAGAATTAAAAAAGCAATATACCACTTTAGGGATTACCGAAAAAGTAGATATGGTGACCACCAATGCCAAACATGGTTGGCATAAACCGTTAAGAGAAGCATCCGTCCAATGGTGCAAGCAATGGCTTTTGGACGATGCTAGTCCAGTTACAGAACCAGATGATATAGGCTGGATAACAGCAGATAGCTTGGTTTGGGCGACTCCAAAAGGGCAAGTAATGGATGCTTTTAAAACAGAAAAAACGGTCATTGACCTCAATAAAGCACAACTTAAAATTTGTGGGGTCAATAGGAGAGCTTTTTTGGAAAGTCATAATGATACCGAAATTATGGAACAGGTGAAACAGTTGATAGGCTATCAAGCATTGACTAATTGGCAGGTTGAAACAACAGAAGTATGGGCTGAAAGTAATTTCGTGATGACTAAATTAGTTTTTCAGAGAGAACAAGATGTTGATTTCCAATTACCCGCTTTACTATTTGAACCCGCCAAAGTTAACCGAAAATTGCCAGCTATGATTGTCGCCAATGAAGGCGGGAAAGCCGTTAATTTAGTCCCAAATGGTTTAGTTGAAAAAGTTTTAAATCAAGGATATATTGTTTTAGTAATAGATGTTAGCAATATCGGAGAACTAAAAGATGGGAAAAAAGTCCATTATGAAAATAGCGAATATTGGGTCGCCAAACTAGCTTTATATGAAGGCAAGACCCTGCTTACTTACCGAACAGAAGATTTGGTGATGGCTGCCAATTACTTAGCAAAACATCCTAAAGTTGATATCAATAATATTGAATTAAAAGCAGACGGATTAGTTGGACCTGCTGCGCTACATGCTGGTGTAATTAGTCCACGTATTAAGTCAGTTGTAACTGAAAATAGTGTGATGGATTGGACTACAATTGCAGCGAATTATCACACACCTAACCAATTAGGAAATATAGTTCCCAATGCGCTACATTATTATAATTTGTCGGATTTGTTGCTTATAAAGATGCCCAATAATTAGGAGGCATCCATTACTGACATAATACTAAAACATTGAAAATACAAGTTTATCAAACTGCCGAAAAAATGGGACAAGCAGCAGCTCACCAAGCCGCTACTTTAATCCGTAAGACCTTAGCAGAAAAAGCTACTGCCAATATCATTTTAGCAACAGGTGCCAGCCAATTTGAAATGCTCAGAGCATTGGTACAAGAAAAAGATATCGACTGGTTAAAAGTAAGGATGTTCCATTTGGATGAATACATTGGTATAAAAGACGACCATCCTGCTAGTTTTAGAAAATATTTGCAAGAACGTTTTGTGAATAAGGTTGCACCTTTAAAAGCTGCTTATTTTATACAGGGAGAGGCACCAAATTTAAAGCAGGAATGTAGTCGAATCAATCAATTAATTCAACAACATCCAATTGATGTGGCGATGATTGGGATAGGCGAAAATGGGCATTTGGCTTTTAATGACCCTCCTGCTGATTTTGAAACAGCTGTGCCTTATATTATAGTGGAATTGGACGAAGCTTGTCGGAAACAACAATTGGGAGAAGGTTGGTTTCCAAATTTAAGTGCTGTTCCTGAAAAAGCGATTTCTATGAGTATTGCTCAAATTTTAAAAGCCAAACATATTATTTGTTCCGTACCAGATGAACGAAAGGCGCAAGCAGTTGCGGCGGCTATTAAAGGGAGATTGACTCCAGCATTACCTGCTTCCATTTTAAGACAACATCCAAATGTTTTTTTATATTTAGATGTAGCTTCCGCTAAAGATTTGAAGTAATGACTTACCAAACAAAAACCAACAGTACCTATGTTTAAGCAGGTATCCAAAAAAGCACTCGCAGCCCTCAGTCTCGTCGGTCCTGGATTATTTCTGATTGGCTATAATATCGGCACAGGTAGTGTTACTACGATGGCTAAAGCAGGGGCACAATACGGAATGTCTCTTTTTTGGGCGGTCATACTCTCTTGCATTTTTACCTATATTTTAATGGTGGCTTATGGCCAATTAACCCTTGTAACGGGAAAAACTGCCTTATATACCATCAAAACGAAATTGCGCTATGGAAAACCCTTGGCGCTATACATTTTAATGGCCCTTATTTTAGGAGAATTATTAGCCTTGATGGGCATTTTCGGGATTGTGACAGACCTTTTACAAGAAGGATTTCAATTAATGAATGATGATTGGGAGGTCTCTACAATGACTATAACTGCTGTTTTAGTACTGGCACTTTTTGCCTTATTATATCACGGTCGGTATGCCACTTTTGAAAAGATACTAACAGGTTTTGTCATTTTAATGGGCCTTAGTTTTATACTCGTCTTTTTGATGGTCAAACCCGATTTTGGCCAAATAGTGAAAGGTATGGTGCCACAAATTCCAAAGCAAGCAGGCGCTTTTGGTTTGATTGCAGCTATGGCTGGAACTACTTGTTCCGCAGCAGTTTTTATCATTAGAAGTATCGTTATTTCAGAAAAAGGTTGGACTATAGCCAATTTGCAAACGGAAAAAAGAGATGCTTTTGTTTCCGCAAGTATGATGCTTTTTTTAAGCGGCATTATTATGGCGGTATCTGCGGGTACCTTACATTTGATGGGTTTGGAATTGACGAATACGGTGGAAATGATTCAATTATTTCAACCATTGGGTGGAAAAACTGCCGCCTTTCTATTAATTTTAGGGATAACAGGTGCTGCTTTATCTACCGTCTTTCCTATTATATTAATCGCTCCTTGGCTGATTTGCGATTATACGGGAAAAGAACGAAATATTCAATCCCCTTTATTTCGGATTTTAGGGGGCATAGGTTTATTATTTGGTTTTGGTCTGCAATTTATTGAAGAACGTCCACCAGCCATGATGATTTTTTCACAAGCATTTCAGGCCTGCATTTTACCTGCAGTAGTAATTCCTGTTTTAATTTTAATCAATCGGAAGGACATTATGGGAAAATATACTGCCAACCTAAAAAAGAATATTGGGATTATTGCGGTATTAATTTTTGGTTTGATAACTTCATATTTTGCTATTAGCGGTTTGATTTATAAATGATTGACAACTAATATTTAAGGTTGCGATGTTGCGTTGTTGCCATGTTTTATCGACAACAAGGCAACACGATAACACCGCAACAATACAAGTTAACCTATCAAAGACTTCTAAATTATACCATTAGGGGTTTGGTTGGATAGTAACAGAAAAATTATTTTATTATGAATAAATTTAAAGAAATCACCTTAGCCGTTACCCTTTTCTTTCTATTCCTATTTGGTTTTTCGGCTTGCACCATTAATGCCCAAACCCTAAAGTCAACTGAAATGCCTCTATCAGAGAAAAACGAAGAGAGAACAGTCGAAGGCTTATTTTATTTAGATAACCGTCCAATTAGAATCACTATTAAAAACAGCAAAATTGTTCAAATTCAAAGGATAGCGGAATTAAGTAAGCCAACCTTAGCCAAAACTTATATTGCACCTGGGCTGATTGACCATCAAGTAAATGGTTATTTGTCCCATTCTTTTGTCGGCGAACAATTAACAAAAAATAAGATTCAACAAATTACGGAAGCCTTTTGGCGTGAAGGCATTACTACTTATTTGCCCACCCTAACGACCAATAGTTTTGAAATTATACATAAAAATTTTGGCATCTTAGCAGCAGCTATTAAAGACCCTCATATTGGACAATCCATTCCCGGCTTTCATTTAGAAGGGCCTTATATCTCAGATTTGGATGGCTTTCGAGGGGTTCATCCCAAACCACATATTCGCCAACCCGATTGGGAAGAGTTTTCAAAATGGTATGAAGCTGCTGACCAGAAAATATTAGAAGTCACGCTTGCACCAGAATTAAAAGGAGGCATTGCCTTTATTGAAAAATGTCGAGCTAAAAATATTGTTGTAGCAATTGGGCATCATAATGGCTCGGCGGCTACTATCAAAGCAGCAGCAGATGCAGGTGCTTCGGTGTCCACCCATTTAGGGAATGGTTGCGCCAATACCATTCATCGGCATGATAATCCGCTTTGGCCGCAACTAGCAGATGACCGACTAGCCGCTAGTATTATTGTAGATGGTTTTCATTTACGACCAGAAGAAGTACAAACTTTTTTTAAAGTAAAAGGAGTTGACAATACCATTTTAGTATCGGACATCGTTCGTTTGGCTGGTTCTCCTCCAGGTATTTATGAAGATTTTGGCACGCAAGTAGAAGTGACCAAAGAAGGAAAGGTGATGATGCCTTCTCAAAATGTCTTAGCAGGGGCCTCTTTTTTAATCACTACGGGTGTTGAAAATATGTTGAAATTTACGCAATGTTCTTTGGCGGATGCCATCCACATGGCAAGTCGAAATCCTGCTAGGTTGTTAGGATTGACAGACCGAGGGGTACTTAGTATAGGCAAAAGAGCGGATATGATTTTATTTACGATGGAAAATGGTAAAATGGAGATTGAACAAACTTTTGTGGGAGGGGAGTTGGTTTATGTTAAAGATAGCAAGTAGTTTTTGAGTTTATATAGTAGTTTCGATATACAATGGTTTTTGAAATTAGGCTGTTCAGAATATGGGGAATTTTACTCAATATTCTGAACAGCCTAGTTTGCTGGACTAACCCTCTAGTTTTAGTACAGCATATTTCCCCTTATTCCAACCATGCACTAATAAATACAATTGTTTTGTACCATCTTCAAGCGTTACCTGATGCGGCCAAACGTGATGAATATTGGTTAAAACAGGAATATCTAAATCACCAGGAATAATAGTGGAAACTAATTTTTTTCCTGTATGTGCATAAATAGGTGCAGATTTCATATCCCCTAATGCTGTTAAGGCATTAAAGAAAAAATGTTCTGTTTTATATGATACATTACAGACCAAACTACCTTCGGGAATGTCTGTAAACATTTCTACAAAAGCACCATCTTTTCGAAATTTCACTACTTGTCCAGCAGCACGATTAGCAACTAAAATATGACCATCATGCGCATAGACGCCATGTGCCGTTTGGAATTGACCTGGTGCATTTCCTTTGCCACCCCATGCCAATTTGCCCCAATCCCAAGAACCGTCTTTTTCTTCTAAGGTCAACACAAAATCACCTTTGGAATAACCATGTACTGCGTATATAATGCCATCTAAATAAGTGACATCCGTTATCCCAAAATTGCTTCCCTTTGATTTGAAGAAATCATTGGCAGGGACAAAATCAAATTCAATTCCTTTAGGTTTTAAAATATCGCTGACAATTGTGCCATCGAGGTTTAATACCAATATTCTCTTGCCATTTTGTGCGACTGCTAGTTGCTTCTTCCCTTTGTGTATAAAAAATACAATGCCGTGAATATTATCTTTTAATCGTTCATCGCTGCCTAATTTTTCCCACTTTTTAAGGTCTGGGCTAATCGAACATAGCCCATAACCGGGAATTCCAGTATAAATAATACCAGTTTCGGGGTCTTCATTAAAACCGCCATGCATATCGGGCTCAAATTCTCTTGCATCCATCGGAAGCGCCGCTGTTAATTTTTCATCGTAGGAAAAAACAAAATCGCCTTGACCTGTTTTTAGCTTGAAGGGCGTATTATCCTTAGTCGTCGTTGTAGGAACAGCTTCTCCATCATGATGATTGTGTGGATGTGCATGACTGTGGCCCCCTTCATGTGAATGATGATTTTCTACTACGGCTACCTTTTCTATAGGGTGACTTTCTTCGTGCATCATAAATGCATAAGAAATTCCGATAACACACAATATCAAAAAGGCTTTAAGAATTGGTAAATTTTTCATTTTTATGATATTTTAAATTTTCCTATTATAATTTAATGGCGTAAAATAGGGTTTGTATTTTATTTTTCCTAAATAATATGCCCTCTATTGTTATTTCAAGTGTATGGAATGCTGAAGATGATATAATAGTTTATCATAGAGATGCCCAATAAGTCGCAGGCATTAATTCCTGACATTTCCCCTCCAATTCCTTTAAAATAGTTGCATATTCGGCTTGTTCGGCGACATTGGTCGCTTCATTTCCATCTTTAGAATGGTCATATAAAACGGTATGAATCGTTGAACCTTCTTTATACTTCGTCAACCGATAGTTGGAAGTTCTCAAAGTATAGCCATTTTTCCAAAATCCTAAAGCGGAATCATCCAAAGCAGCTTTGGGATTGACTAATAAAGGGACTAAACTCTTTCCTGCAAGGGCATTGGGTGCTTTAATTTGCCCTAATTCCAGTAAAGTCGGATAAATGTCTACGCTTTCCACTACGGCCTCATTGGCCATTCCTGCTTTTTTCATATCAGGTGTCCGTATCATAAAAGCACTTCGTAAAGAACGCTCAAATAAGGTATGTTTGCCCCAAACGGTATGGTCACCCAAATGCCAACCATGGTCGCCCCAAACCACCACAACTGTATTTTTATCTAAACCAGTTTCTTTTAAAGTTTGCATCAATTTACCGACTTGTGCATCGGTATAACTAACTGCCGAAAAATAAGACCTCCTTAAATGCATAGCATAGTCATCACTCAAGCGAATCCCTCTTCCCCCTTTTTCTGGCTGCCCTTGATAATTGCCAAACATTTCCCCACTATTTTGAACGGCATCGGGTGGAATATTTTGCGGCATATCAGGCGTAGGAGAGAGCGGCAACTCTTTTCCTTCATATAAATCCCAATATTTCTTAGGGGCTACAAAAGGTAAATGCGGTTTTAAAAAACCAACTGCCAGAAAAAAAGGCTGTTCTTGATTTTTTAATCTTTTTAATTCGGAAATCGCTTTGTCTGCAATTAAACCATCAGGCAAGTCACCATCCTTTTCGGCTACAAATTCCGTCGGTGAACCCTTTCGTTTCTTTTCATTTCGATTGCTACCATCGGCGTAAGCAAAAAAAGCATTCCAAGCCGTTCCCCATTTACCAACTGGTCCCCATTCATAATCCCAACTATTGGGCATTTCTGGTCTGCCGTCTCCTTCGCCTTCATACGTATAAATTTTACCGTCAACATAATGACTTATTTTACCTAAACTCGACGTGTAATACCCGCCATTTTTCAAGGCTTTTGGTAAAGTTTGCAGTCCTGCCTGTTCTGTTTCTGCCAAATCATCTCTGAATACTTGATTACTGAGATGTTTTTTGTATTGTGGATACTGTCCTAATAGCAAGGAAAAACGAGAAGCGCCACAAGTTGGTACTTGCACATAATGATTTTTAAATAAGCGACCTTCGGCGGCTAATTGGTCTAAATTAGGCGTATGCATGTATTTTTCGCCATAACAATTGAGTTGTGGCCTCAAGTCATCTATGGCGATGAATAGGATATTTGGTTTTGCTTGGCTACTTATTGTTTGTTGGGTAGCGCATTGCCAGCCGCTGAAAATTATTAATAGTAATAGGAAAAATGGTAGTATTTTATTCATATAAATTGATTATTGATTTTTAGCTAAATAAAGTGTACAATTATAAAATACAAAATCATCCGTGGACAAGTGTACTTTAGTTTCCCACGGATTACTTCCACGGATAAAAATTTGTATATTCTATTTTCTGAATATTAATGGGACTCAGATAAATTATACATCGTTAGTTTTAATCCTTAATCTTAGCCTGAAAAACTGGATTATATGCTCCTCGTTCCTTAAACCCAGCAAACTCTCGCATCCCACCAAATCGAGGATAACTTTCAAAAACATCGCCTGTCCCCAACATTCTAGGGTCGCCCTGTTCTGTTAAGGCAGAAACCAATTGCACATCCAATTTTTTCAAAGTTGCTGCAAAAGAAGGGTCATTTGCCAAATTTTTAGTACAACCAGGGTCATTTTTAATATCAAATAATTGTTCCGCAGGTCGTTTGCCAACGGCTAATTCCAAATAATCGGCTAGTTCAGCCTGTTCTAATAAATGCGTTTTACTCGGACAAGCATCAATATCATGATAGCCTTGATTCATAGCCTTAAAGCCTTTTGGCAATTGATGATTAGTAGGAAATTCAATCGCTGGGTCGCCCGCTGGCCATCTATCAGGTTTTAAATTTTTAATAAATAAAAAGTCTTGGGTGCGAATGGCACGAGCAGGATAACCAAAATTATTTGGTCGAGCATGGGTATGACGTTCTCTGCCTGTTAACACCATTTGACGACTTTCATCTACTAAATTTTGTTTTTCGGATTGCAGAATATTCACTAAACTCCGACCAGTAATTCCTTGATAAGTAGGCGTATTTGACAACTCTAAAAAAGTAGGTGCTAAATCAATAGTTGCGACCAAATCATTGACTACTCGACCACCTTTAACGGTTGGCCCAGCAATCGCTAAAGGCACATGTGTCCCATATTCTTGTAAATTCGCCTTAGCATACGGAAAAGCCATTCCATTATCAGCGGTAATGACCACAATGGTATTATCCAATTCTCCTGCGGCTTCAATATGTGCCAATATTTCTCCTAAATGCTTATCAAACCACTCAATTTCTACCGAATAATCTAAAATGTCACCTCGAACCTCCGCATCATCAGGCAAAAAATCGGGCACATTTACATCAGCTAATTTCTTGCCTTCTTTTAAACCCGACCCTTTTTCAAATACTCGATGTGGTTCACTAGCACCATACCAAAAAAAGAAAGGTTGACTCGCTGCTTTCTTATCTAAAAAGGCGTTAAAATTAGCGGAATAATTGGTGTTTCTAATGCCAGTATAAGGGACTGATTCTAATTTTATAGCATTATATTCAGGGCCAACAGGATTTCTTTTCCAACCTGCATCTTTATAATTACCAGGCCCCCAAGGTTTACCTGTATATCCTAAAGCATAGCCATTTGCCTCTAAAACATCTGTGAAAACGGGATGTTTTTTAGGAAAATAACTGCCATGGGTGCCTGCTTCTTCGAGTTGCCAGATATTTCGCCCCGTTAAAATAGCGGCACGGGAAGGACTACATTGGGGCGCTGCCACAAAAGCATTATTGAATAAAACGCCTCTTTTGGCAATGGCATCGAAATTAGGCGTAATCGTTGTTTTATCGCCATAAATAGAGGTGTATGGAAAGGATTGGTCGTCTGAGATGGCGAATAGAATATTGGGTTGTTTTTTTTCAGTTTCTTGATTTGGTGTTGTTTGACTTGAACAAGCAAGTAGTGATAGAAAGATAATGATGCCTAGAATTGATACTGATTTTTGCATTAAAGGGTGATTTTGTGGCTGAATAAGGCAAGGATAGGGAATTATTATTTGTGTAAGAGAGGGTGGATGTAACTTTTGGTAGAGTAGGAGTTACGAGGATTCCACCATCTTTATTTTTTTACGAATTTTTCTATCTGTACTTGAAGACCATCTTTATTATTAATCTGGACAAAGAATATCGAATTATGCATACTTTGTAAATCTAATTCGATTAGTTCGTTTTTCCTTAAGTTAATCTTCTTTTGGTAAGCCACTCTACCCGTTAAATCAAACTTGTTTTTATGGTATTGGGACAATCTGCTGCTACGGCGGCAGTTTTGGCGATTGAGGAGAATATTGCTGTGCAAGAGGTGCCCTATGATAAATTGAAGCATATTTTGACGGAGAAGGGGCAAATTTTAAAATAAGCGATTAGCAGATTTTCGGTTTAATTATAGTCCATTCCGTTTTTACTATTTTCAACAGAGTTCAACCATTCCAATAAATCCGCCTTTAATTGTTTAGCTACTGCGGGGAAAGTCTCAATAATATTTTCTTTTTCTGATTTATCATTTAATAAATCGTACAATTCAAAATTTTCTAGGTTTTCATCTCCAATCAATTTGTATTGATGCGTAACCCAGGAGACTTTTGAATTAAAGATAAACCCAATTGGTTTTGTCCTGTTCTCCTTGTTGCCTTTTAGTGAATTTAAAACACTTATTCCATCAATGGGTCTAGCATCAGGATAATCTAAACCCAGCATATCCAATAGGGTAGGCATATAGTCAGAAGTGACCATAGGAAAATCGATTCTCTGACCTCCTTTTAAATGATTTTTCCAAATAACAAATGCGGGTACTCTGACCCCTCCTTCATATAGGCTTCTTTTTCGTTCTCGAAAAATCCCAGCACTACCAGGCGTTCTATTCTCTGGTCCATTATCACTACAGAAAAAGATAATCGTTTCTTCTTGAATATTAAGTGCTTCTAGTTTTTTCCACAACCTGCCAATCTGTTCGTCCATGGCAGAAATAGTCCCATAATAAATTTGTTTTGGTAAGGTCAACTCTTGATAATAACTTCGGTGAAGACTATCACTAACTACAGGTAAATGAGGGGTGTGAAACCAGATTGTTGAAAAGAATGGTTTAGCTGCTTTATGCGAATTTTCAATGAATGGAATGATTCTATCTATTAGGATACGAGCATCATCTCCTTTTAAGTTATTTGTTTCTTTTTGATTTTCTTCCGTCCAGTATGCTGTGCCATATGCCTTAGTAGCATCAATATTTTTGACCGCTCTCCAGCCAAAACGCATCCCTTCTCCTTCGATAAAATTGTTTGGAAAGACCATAGGGTCGTACGTAGGTACTTTTGATTCTGTACAAAAAAACTGGTCATACCCATGTTCCGTTGGAATCGTATAGGCCTTGTCGTGTTTTGGTCTTCCGCCTCTGTTCGCATCCTTAACTGATTTTGTTAGTGTTCCTAAGTGCCACTTACCGAAATGTCCAGTTGCGTATCCTTCCTTTTTTAAAATTTCAGCAATGGTAATTTCTTCCTTCATCATGTACCCACTATTAGCCGTTGGAATATTCATTCTAAGCGGATTTCTTCCAGTAATTAAGCTAGCTCTTGTTGGAGAGCAAACAGCGGAAGCAGCATAAAATCTATCGAAAATTATACCATTGGACGCTAATAAATCCATATTAGGCGTTCTTATCTCCTTATTTCCGTTAAAACCAGCATCAAACCAACCTTGGTCGTCTGTCATAATTAATAGGATGTTGGGTTGTTTTTTTTCGGTTGGCTGGTCTTGTTCTGTTGAAGCCGAACAGGCAATTAGTAAAAAGGAGAAAATGAGGCCTGTAATTATTCTTGATTGTTGCATTAAAGGGTTGTTTTGTGGCTCAATATAAGCAAGGATAGGGAATTTACTTTAATCTTTTCAAATCCGTTTTTGGGGAGAAAAGACCATTCTTAAATTCGCCTTCGCAGGTTTGCAAAAGCTCCTTTTTAAACCGTATGATAAGCCCCACTAAATTGGGTACCTTCTTTCGCTAATTTATCAATTGTCAGCGTTTTAAGAAAGGAGTGACCACCGCCGCCCCACTCATCATATCTCATATCGTCTACCACAATCACTATGATATTGGGTTGCTGAACTTGGGCAAATAAAAAGCTATTGACTAATAATAGTCCACAAATTAATATCCCTTTTTTATTGTATTATTCATTTTTGGATTTTAAAACCCTCTTTTTAAGAGTGCTATTCACTTTTCTCAAAATCTGCATCCATAAGCACCCATGTATTAGGATCAAGAACAATATTTTTGGGTTCTGAATCTACATTAATGGTAAAAGTATTTGATTTTTTATTCACCTGAACAACCTCAATCTGTGGTCGATCTTGCCCTTTGTAATAGATACCTATTTCGATAGGCATATCAAATAGGCTACCATCCTTTTGAACCTGGTCAAGCTTAATCTTCACCTGATTTTTATTAGTATCATATTTCCAATTTCCAGCATACTTTAATGTACCAGCTTTATTTAACCACTGTTGAAAAAAAACTGAAAGATCTTTGCGGGAGGCTTCTTCCATTTCCCTGCGAAAATCTTCCGTAGTTGCATTGGCATCCTTATATTTCTTATAATAGGATTGAATCCCGCTCCAGAAATTTGCTGTTCCTATCATACCTCGCAACATGTGTAAAGTCCAACTCCCCTTTTGGTAGGTCTGTGAACTAGTGACCTTTTTCATATCTTTCAAATTGTCATGGATAATGGTGTAATCTTTATTTTTCTCATAAAAATCATCGACCTTTTTTTTGCTCGACTGGAGACCTTCGAGAAACGCATCTCGTCCGTACTCATGTTCAATAAAAAGTAGGGTAAAATAGGTAGCAAATCCTTCACTAAGCCAGACATCATCCCAGTCATATTCGGTTACTGCATTGCCAAACCACTGATGCGCAATTTCATGAATGACTACATTTCGCCATCGGATACTTCGTTGTCCAGTAACGGAGTTATCACCATAAAGAACAGCTGATGCAGCTTCCATTCCTCCACCGACACTATTACTTTGGATATTGGCTAATTTTTCATAAGAAAAGGGACCTACGTTATTGCTGAAGAATTCCAATGCTTTTTTCGTTGGCTCTGCAAAATCATAGAATCCAGCATCACGATCCTGATAATATACCCAGGTCTGAATGGCTTTGCCTTGAAAGTCATCCACATGCTGAATAGCAAATTTTGCTACCCCCAATACATATAACCAGGGGGCAATAGGAACCGATTGTTTCCAATGGGTGAGCCTTTTGCCAGTAGCTAAATCTGTTTCCTCTATCAACAAGCCGTTTGAAACAACCTGATAATGGGTAGGAGCTGTTACTACAAATTCGCACGTCGCTTTGTCTGATGGATGATCTATAGTGGGCAACCAATTTCTACCCTTGTTCGGCCAGTTATCACTAAAGAATGTTCGATCACCGTATTTATTATTTCCTATAATTAATCCAGTCGCCGGAATTCCTTGATAGGTAATTGTAAATTGACTTCTCTGATTCTTTGAAGAAGGGGAAGGAAGTGTAAGGAGTAATACATCATTTTCATGCCTGTAAACTACTTGTTCCCCATTCGATTCCACCCTAATAACACTCATTCCTTTATTTATTAGGGCGCTAGATTTTTTGACCAAATCAAGTCGAAGGGTTTCTATACCTTCCGTAAGAAAACGCACATCAACCGTAGTTCTTCCCAGAATTTCATCTGTATCATCGGACAGTTCAAATTCAAACCTATAATTGATCGCATCAATGTTTGGGCTCTTTGGATAAGGATCAGTTAGTGCGTATACTTTAGGAGCACAAAATGTAAGCAAGAACAACCAAAGAATTATAGGTGTATTCAAATTTTTCATCTTATTTATTTTTTAGAGGTAATGATGTTGCAGGCCTGAATTGCACCAAACCCTTTTCTTTTATAGTACGCTCAACGTCCTCCAATTTCGAAGGAACAAATTCACTTAAATTTTCGACACCATCCTTTGTGACCAAAGCCAAATCTTCGATACGAATATACAGCCGTTCTTCGGGAATCCAAATCATCGGATCTATGGCGAAAACCATCCCAGGTTGTAGTGGAATTCTATGTACCCGACCAACATCATGAACTGCCATGCCTACTGGATGTTGAAAATGTCCACGGAACTCAATTCCCTTTTGTACGGCTTTTAGATGTGCAGCATTGGCAAATGTTTTCCCTTCGAGATATTTTTTCATATCCTTGGCAGCTTGATTTAATACATCATCCGATGTGACACCTGGTTTAATATACCTAAACAATGCATCCCGATAAGCGACAATATAATTGTACAGCGCACGCTGACCATCATTAAATTTACCATTTACAGGCCAGATTCGGGTAACATCGCTGGTGTAATAACCATAATCTGGAGCATAATCCATCAGTACTAAATCACCATCATTGAGTACATCTGTTTTATGGAAATAGTGACCCATAAATGCATTTGTACCTCCTCCAATAATGGATGAATAACCATCGCCTTGTGCTCCGTTTAGGTGGAAAATATATTTAGCTGCTGCATCCAGTTGATATTCATAGACGCCAGGTTTTGTCGACCTCATGGCCTCAATAATACCTAAGCCCGAAATTTCAGTTGCCTTACGAATCATCTGGATTTCTTTTTTGCTTTTAATGGTTCGCATTGCATCAAGTATGGGAGATAGGTCTTTGATTTCAAATTGAGGAAATCGCTGCTTCAATAATTGTTGAAAATGCGCCTCGCGAGAAGCTTGCCCATCCCATGGGTCTGAAGCTACACGAGCCTGACCATGAAGTAATTCGTCACGGCTATCATTTCCTGTCTCCGCAGGGCTCAAGGGCGTATATATGATGGGCGCTGGTGGTTTAATGAGTCCAGAACCTACCAAATCACTAGACAAAAACTCCAATCCTCGGACACGGTCAACGCCTGTAAGTTGCTTTATCAGTTCCCCATCTTCAGCTGATAGAATCTTGCCTTGCGAACGTTCTCTGCCTGCATCCCTGTGTGGAAGGTATAGTGTTGACCTTCTGTTTTTTCCATTGAGGAGTAAATAGGAATTAGCTGTTTCTAAGCCACATAAGTAATAGAAACTGTTCGATTGTCTATAAATTCTAAACCCAGTAACTCCATTTGAACCCTGAATAAGAGCTATAGCGTTGCTACCAATTGCATCAAATATTTTTCCTCTTCTTTCTGCAAAATCATTAACCTCGAAATCGGTCTGATAATGGTGCTTTTCCTGAGCTAAAGAGGTAGTTGCAATTGTCACTAACATTAGTAACAATAAATAAATTGCGGTTGAATTTTTCATAACTTGAATAATTTAGTTAAGCTTTTCATGGATTTATTCATTCATTGAGGTCATGTTTTATCAGTTCAGGATATCTTCGATTGATTATTGCCAGCTCCTCATTATTCAATTGGTCGATATAAATTGGTTTGTCTTGTAGACGTACTCCTTTTTGGTTAAGCCGATTCATTAAACTCCAATTTCTCGTTGGTTCATTTGGCATAGGGTCGGCAGGTTCAACGGCTTTGAGGTCATAACGGGTAAAATCAATTAGTTTTTCAGGAGTGTTATTTTCTAAGTTCTTTAAAAGTGCTAATCTAAAATCTTTATTCATGAACCATCTAATCTCCAGATTGGGATCTGAACCGCATATACCTGAACCTCGTTGAACAAATTGATAGTTGATATTATCGTTGTTTTTATGATGTTTTCGCCATAACAATCCAAATTCTCCCTGAGTGATACACTTTGCTTGAGGCCACCGTTTTCGCATTTCACTAAACCAGATTACTAAACCATCTAATCCATTTCTCCCCTTATACCCATATATTTTACGAGATTCTACCAAGGACATCTCCCAATTGCAAGTGACCCATGCAAAATTATTAAGCTCAAATCCCTTGTCGAAATGGGCCGCAGTCGTAGCAAGCATTTCTTTAGTTCCACGCTCTGTTCCCAACCTGATAACAGTTTCAATAGGACCTACCCCTTGCCGACTCCCGCACCAATCGTCATTAATTTGTCTACCACCTGGTTGCATCCCACTTATAAAATCAATAGTCCATCCATCAAGATTGACGCAATCAATAAAGTCCTTTTTGGACTGAGCTGGTTTACAGAAATGCTCGCTTGAAGGATAGTAAGGATAGGATATTGAGCCTTCTCCATCCCCATTATCTACCGCAAACTGGCTCCAGATATTACCTTGGCAGACATGAATATCTTCCTCTTCGGCCAAAAATCTAAGATTTTCAGCTGACAAAAAACCAGCAATAACACTTTGAGGTCGGTATCCATCTCCAACCATTTCTGAAACCAATTGCAAACCATCATGTAAATCTTTATTAACCTGTTCTCGTGTATTATACATATTGGCAAAATACCCCCCTGGAATAAAGGTGATTTCATCTCCATATTTTTTGTGATAGGAGACTATCAATTTCCTTAATTCTACATAGTTTAATCTTTGATCATTAAGCGCTTGCCAACTAAAAGACCAGGTCATTTTTGCACCTGGCCAGCCCTTTTCTACTGCTTCTCGGAAAATTCGTGCTTCCGTCGGAGAATGAACACTAGACTCATCTTTTCCATGCACTTCATCACGGGATGTTTCAATTTGATTAACTCTAACTACGGTATTAAAAGTAAAAAAACGGTTTCCTATTAGTTGAAGTTCAGAACTTTCTGTCTGTTTTCTGTTGTTAACGCCACAGGAGATAAAAATAATCACAATCAGGGCAAGTAGAACAATTCTATTTTTTGTCATCATACTTTACATTTAAAATTTATCGGATTGCGAGGCGATAATAACAGAAAGAGAACTTGATTATGCCCCACGGTTTTTGATGCGCTCCATCAGCAGTACTATTCTAAGGCTTTATTTAATATTCCTTTTTACGATATTCTTGAAGTAATTTATCCAGTTCTTCAATTTTTTTAGGATATTTATCATATAGATTAATCCGCTGTTCCCCATCTTCTATCATATTAAAAAGAAGACCTTTGGTATCAAAATGGGTATATCCAGTTAACTCTTTAAACGATGCGGGCAATTTTCTATGCCCTCCAGTTGAATCGTTGATATAGAGCCAATCTCCTTTTCTGATACCCCAAATAGATTCATATGTATTATGAATAGTAGCTTCCCTAAGAGGAGATTCATATGCTGTTCCCCTTATAATAGGGGTAATATCATAGCTATCAGGAGCTGCGTTTTCAGGCAATTCTATTCCTGTGATGCTCGCTAATGTGCCCATAATATCTACTTGAGAAATCACCTCGTTTGAAATTGAGTTTGCTTTAACCTGTCCAGGCCATTTAACCATAAAAGGTACATGATGCCCACCTTCCCATACATCACGTTTTAGCCCTCGAAAATTGCCCATACTAAAATGCCCGTACTTTTCAGCGCGTTCCCAGGCATAAGCCTCAGGACCATTATCAGCGCTAAAAATAACAATGGTATTGTCTTCCATACCTCCCTGTTTAAGTGCTTTCAAAACTTGTCCGACAACCCAATCGGTCTGAACCATGAAATCACCATATCCTCCAGCTTGAGACTTTCCATCAAATTCATCGTTTGGAATGATAGGGGCATGTGGCGAAGGCAGTGCAAAATAAAGGAAGTAGGGTTGTTCTTGATTTTGCTTATTTATCCATTCAACTGTTTTTTTTGTAAGTGTGGGTAAAACATCATAGGGATTCCAGTCTTTCACCTTTGGACCAGGTCGAAATTCCCAATGCCCTTCTTTAGTTTCAAAGCCAATCTTATCAAGATTCATCGCTTCCGTTGGAACTTCAATAAACTGGTCATTTTCAACCCATGCATAAGGAGGGAAATTAATCGTTCCATCACCGAAGTAATAATCAAACCCACGCGCTAATGGTCCTCCACCAACTGGTTTACTCCAGTCGATATCATTGGGGAGGTACACTTCTCGCATTTTGCCCCATTGCATTACTTTACCTGAAGGTGCATTTTTAAATTCCCAATCCCATCCCAAATGCCATTTGCCAATACAAGCAGTGGTGTAGCCATTTGTTTTTAATACCTGCGGCAATGTGATATCCGAGTCCTTAAAAAATGGTTTACCAAAGGCGCCCACAATGCCATGTTGCCTACGCCAATGATAGGTTCCAGTAAGTAATGCAAAGCGACTTGGAGAACAAATGCCTGATGAACTGTGTGCATCGGTAAATCGCATACCTTCTGAAGCAAGTTTGTCGAGATTTGGAGTTGGGATTTTCGAATTTGGATTCTGGCAATTAAGGTCACCATAGCCCATATCATCAGCATAGATAATTACAATATTTGGCAAATTGTTTTCTACTTTCGAACAACTTGTAATTAGTAACCCTATTAGTAATGAAAATAAAATTTTTAATGACATTGGCTTAAATTTCGATAGAAGTTCAGAAATAAATCAAATTAAAGCGAAATAATATTTTGAAAAATAGTTCTAAATTTATTTTTTCAGAATACTATTTTGTTCGACTACTCCAATATTTTCTATTTTTTTTAGAGAAATGAAGTAAAATAGCATACTAAGTGAACAAGGAAAAATTCATTTACTTTTCTCCTATTCCTAATTTTCATTTATACCAATATATCCTTTACTACATCCCCATGAACATCGGTTAGCCGATATCGTCTTCCTTCATGTTTGAATATTAATTTTTCATGATCCATGCCCATCAGGTGGAGCATGGTTGCTTGAAAATCATGAACGTGCACAGGGTCTTTCACGATATTATACCCTAATTCGTCTGTTTCACCATAGCTGATTCCTGGTTTTATACCTCCACCTGCCATCCACATACTAAAACAATAGGGGTGGTGATCCCGCCCATAATTATCTTTTGTCAAGGCGCCCTGACAATAGTTGGTTCGGCCAAATTCTCCTCCCCAAATGACGAGGGTATCTTCAAGAAGCCCTCGTTGTTTGAGATCTTTGATTAAAGCCGCGGATGCCTGATCAATGTCTTTACTTTGCTTGGTCAAATGATCAGGAAGGTCGTTATGTTGATCCCAACCTTGATGATAGAGTTGAATAAATCTTACATCCCGTTCGGCCAATCTTCGGGCCAGTAGGCAATTGGCAGCATAGGTGCCGGGAATACGTGAATCAGGACCATACATATCAAAAATATAAGCTGGCTCCTTGCTAAGATCCATCGTTTCAGGAACGGAAGTTTGCATTCTATAAGCCATTTCATATTGTGCCATCCTGGAATAAACCTCCACATTTCCTTCTTTTTCAAAATAATGTTGATTGAGTGCTTTCAAATGGTCCAGTACGCCTCTTCGGTTCATTTGACTAATTCCTGGAGGATTATTTAAAAACAAGACGGGGTCTTTTCCGCTTCTGAATTGTACGCCTTGATGAAGTGATTGTAAAAAACCACTGCCCCAAAGTCGGGACTGTAAGGGTTGTGCCCCATCTGCCCTTCCGCTTCCTTTAGACAATAAAACGGAAAAGGTTGGTAGGTTATCATTGAGACTTCCCAGTCCGTAAGACAACCATGACCCAATGCTGGGACGCCCGCTCAACTGCGACCCTGTTTGAAAAAAGCATAGTGCAGGATCATGGTTAATGGCATCGGTATGCATTGATTTTACTACACAAATGACATCGACTATACTAGCTATATGTGGCAATAAATCACTTATCCATGTGCCACTTTGTCCATATTGTTTGAAACGGGCAAAGGACTTCACCATGGGTTTGGGCTGGGCAGCAGTAAAATCTGTCACTCGTTTACCTTTACTTACAGATTGGGGCAATTGTTGATTGTGCCGTCGAATCAATTCAGGCTTGTAATCAAACATTTCTAATTGCGAAGGACCGCCTGCCTGAAACAGGTAAATTACCCTTTTTGCCCGAGGGGCAAAATGGGGAAGCATGTTGCCCAAACCTTTTGAATCCGCAGCCATATCAAAAGACGTCATAGCCATTGCTCCTAACCCCAAACTGGCTTTCTTTAAAAAGTGTCGGCGTGATAAATTCAATAGGTCATTCATGTTGTACTTGTATAAATCGTTGTGTATTTGATTAATTTATCTTCCTTTCTAATTTCTAAGGATTAATTTTTTTGAATGCTTTCACTTAAATTAATGATGGTATTAGCCACTACTCCGTAAGCGGCCAGCTCCAATTTATTCAAAGTAGCATCATCTAAAGTAGCTCCAATTTGTAAAAATTCATCAGCCCTTGAGGGGTGTTTTTTAAATTCATCCATCTCTGCTTGAAGTAAATCTTCCAAAATATTTAATTCTTTCACATTCGGTTTTCGGGAAGTAGCCAGATAAAATGCATAATCAATACGTTCCTTGGAATTTTTACCTCCCTCTTCAATCATTCGTTTCGCCAAAGCCTGAGCCGAAATTAGAAACTGAGGGTCGTTGAGTAAAACCAATGCCTGCAAAGGCGTATTAGTGCTTTGCCTTTTCACCGTACATAAATTGCGACTACCTGCATCAAAAATCATCATAGACGGGGGCGGAAGAATTCGTTTCCAATAAGTGTATAAACTGCGTCGATAAAGATTTTCTCCGTGGGCAGTCATGTATTTTCTTTGATAACGCCCGCCAGAGGACACCTGAGTCCACAAGCCACTAGTGGTTTGCGCAAGAAGTTAGCGGCAGTTAATATTCTTCAATTTCTTTCCTTTGTCGAACCCTTTGAACTTCCATTTTAAAGGTTTTACTAAGCACCGATTGTAGAACTCTATATAAGCTCTAAT
>Ga0208544_10000069_pt1 | contig 74036 bp, 67 predicted proteins | sample DEB08_DNA_9_FD_184526 | JGI IMG/M metagenome (GOLD analysis project Ga0208544, IMG submission 184526) | Aqueous microbial communities from the Delaware River and Bay under freshwater to marine salinity gradient to study organic matter... | ecosystem: Environmental > Aquatic > Marine > Coastal ...
GCTTCGTACACAAGCCACCAAAACCGCCTCAAATCCCGACCGCCGTCTGGATCAACCCACCAAAGCCAACCGAAGAAACCCAAGCCTAAATTCCAAAGGCCACTGTCTCAAAGTCGTTGACACGTTCCGCTCTGAGTTCGTCCAATTTGATCACCTAACTCTATCAACCTCGAAATCATACTGGCATAGACTCAATGCGGAAGGCAGCTCCGTGCCGCACAGCTGCCTATCAACTGTCACGAATGCTGCGCGATTCACGGCTGGCCTGTGCGGTGATGCGGCGTCAGACCACTTGGCCATGGTCCGGAATGGGCCGTTCGTGACGGCGCACAGGCCTTTGGATTTCGATGGTTTGGTGCGGATGTCTAACTTTGACCGGGCCGCAAGAAACCGACCATGACAGCCGACAGCCCCACCATGACCGCAGCAGTGCCAAACATCAGGGTCAGCCCACCGACTTGATAGGTCAGCCCCGAGAGCAGCGTGCCGGCCAATCGCCCAGCTGCGTTGGCCATATAGTAGAAACCCACGTCCATCGTCACGCGTTCGGCTTTGCTGAAGGACAGGATCAGATAGGAATGCAGCGATGAGTTCACGGCAAAGATCGCACCGAATGCCAGCAACCCTGAAACGAGCGTCAGGGTCAACCACATCTGCGGCCCGGTCGCGAACATGGAAGACAACGTCAGAACCAATGGCACCGCAGCAAGGGACCAGGCCCACCCGCGTGCAGCCGCGATCAGATCAGACTCCGTGCGGGTCCTTGCGCGCAGAATGCGCGGCGCGTTGGCCTGAATCAGACCATACAGGATCACCCACCCCGCCATGAAAATCCCGATCAGAAAGAACGCGGAGCGGTTGCCTTGCGTTGTTCCATCCGACAGCACTGCATAGAAATAGATCGGAATGCCCACGACGAACCAGACGTCGCGTGCGCCGAACAAAAAGACCCGTGCCGCACTCAGCCAGTTCACGTTGGCCGATTTGGAAAACACTTCGGAGAATTTGGTGCCCTTGCGTCCCTTCGGCAGACCCGGTGGCATGGCAAACAGGACGGCCAGCAGGATCACAGCCAGGATCGCGGCCATCCCCAGAACGGCCCATACAAACCCCAGCGTGGCCAGCAGTGCCGCGCCGACAAGAAAGCCCAGGCCCTTTACGATATTCTTGGAGCCGGTCAGGAGCGCAACCCAGCGGAAAAGCCCCCCGTCTTCCGACGGTGCCAGCAGCTTTACTGCGGATTTGGAGGACATCTTGGCGAGGTCCTTTGCAACCCCGCTGGCACCTTGCACCAGCATGACATAGACAACCGACACGCCGACCGCCCAATTCGGATCAAGCTGCGTCAACGCCAGCAGCGCCAGAATTTGCAGGCCAAGGCCGGCATAGAGTGTCGATGTCAGGCCGAACCGCACGGCGATCCAGCCAGCAGAAAGGTTGGTCACGATGCCTGCAATTTCGTAGAATACGAAAAGGTAAGCGAGCTGGACAGGCGAGAATCCAAGAGTGTGAAAGTGCAGCAGCACCAACATGCGCAGCGCCCCATCCGTGAGCATGAAAGCCCAATAGGATGCGGTGACTGCAATATAGGCCGACAGGCCCTCTGGGCGCGCGGACGTGTCGGTCACAAACTGTCTCCAACCATGCAGGCCACATCGACCAGCCGATGCGCGTAGCCCATTTCGTTGTCATACCAGACGTAAATCTTGACCTGTGTGCCATTCACAACCATGGTTGATGGCGCATCAATGATACCGGACCGTTCGTCATTGGTGTAATCGGTCGAAACCAATGGGCGCTCCTCATAGCCCAGGATGCCATTCAGCGGTCCTGCGGACGCGGCCTTGAACATGGCGTTGACCTCTTGCGCTGTTGTTTCACGCTCCACCTCGAACACGCAGTCCGTCAGCGAGGCATTAAGGAGCGGCACGCGGATGGCATGGCCGTTCAGGCGACCGGCCAGTTCGGGGTAGATCAGTGTGATGGCGGTCGCGCTGCCGGTCGTGGTCGGGATCAGGGAGTTCAACGCAGACCGAGCCCGGCGAAGATCTTTGGCGGGGCGGTCCACAATGGTCTGTGTGTTCGTCACATTATGGATCGTCGTGATGGAGCCATGCTTGATCCCCAAATTCTCGTGGATGACTTTTACGACCGGCGCGAGGCAATTCGTCGTGCAACTTGCGGCGGTCACGATGCGGTGGCGGTCAGGCGCGTAGATATCGTGATTGACCCCGTAAACGATATTTGCCGCCTCGCTGTCCTTGACAGGGGCCGACACGACCACCTTCTTGACGCCAGCATCAAAATAGGGTGCGAGCTTGGCCGCCGTTTTGAATACGCCCGTGCAATCAATCACGACATCGACACCGCTCAACGGCAGTTTGGCGATATCACCTGTGCCGATGAACGGCAGGCGCACGCCGTCAATTGTGACGCTGTCCGCGTCATGCGCAAAGTCAGCTTTCCACCGCCCATGAACCGTGTCGAATTCGAACAGATGCGCGTGCATCTCCGGATTTCCGACGGCATCGTTAATCCAGGCGATCTTTGCCCCACGGTCCAATAGTGGCCTGAGCGCGAGCTTGCCGATGCGACCAAGGCCGTTCAGGGCATATACTGTCATGTGGAGGGTCCTTCTTCTTTGGATTGGCCAATTTCATCGACGGCCTTTTGCAAGGACATGCGGTCCAGCGAAGCAAGCGGGAGGGCAGTAAAGCCGATCATGCGGTTGCGCAGCGCGCCGTAGGTCTGGTGAAACGCCAGGCTCTTTTCCGCATCCGAGCCCTCAACTTTGACCGGATCGGGAAGCCCCCAATGCGCACTGACGGGCTGGCCCTGCCATGAGGGACATTCCTCATTTGCGGCCTGATCGCAAACGGTGAAGACAAAATCGAAACACGGCGCGTTCGAAGCCTGAAACTCTGAAATATTCTTGGCGCGCAGAACCGACACGTCATGTCCTTTTTGTTTCAAGACGTCGATCGCGAACGGGTTGAGGTCCGAGCGGGGCTTTGTGCCAGCCGAATGGGCGACAAAGCGGTCACCGGAAATGTCACGCAGGATGGATTCCGCAAAGATCGAGCGGGCAGAGTTTCCCGTGCATATGAACAGGACGTTATACTTCCGGTCTGTCATCGAGCTGTCTCCGTTTGGGGTGGGATTGGCATTTGATACGCAAATATCAGGGCGCCCCCTGCAGCAGTCATGCAGGAGGTAGGCGATGGTTTCGCGCGCGGCATCAAGGTTGATGCCATAGCGAAGGGACGTTCCGACACGCTCTTGCGATATCAACCCGACTTGCTTGAGTGCGTTCACATAGGTCGAAAGCGTGTTTGGCTTTAACCCAAGCGCCTGCGCCAGTTCAGTCGCAGGAACGCGGTCAGGATAGCGTCGCATCAGCAGCCGGAACAGCGCGAGCCGTTGCGGATGACCAAGGGTTGACAGGCGGCTGGGGATCAGTGTTTCCATAATTCATGAATATATGAATTATCAACGGCTGAAAAGTGAAGTTTTTGTAAAAATCCGTCTCTCGGTTCAAGATGAGAATGGAAAGACTGACATTGCGCAAAGGTCTGTCGTGTCCGGGCTGCTGCCACAGGTGCAGATCGCAGCGAATGGCAGGCTAGGATTTGGCCCGATGTCCGTCTATTAGTAGGCAAACGAACAAGGTTACATCATGCGCTGCAACACCCTTCCTGTTATTTTGATTTTCATGCTCGTCGCCAGCTGCGGCGATCTGGCCGCTGACCGGGCGCTGGTCGCGGGGGCCGGGCCGGACGAATTGCTGAAGCTGCGGGCAGGCCCCGGGCTTGGCTATAACGTGATCCTGGGCCTGCCTGACGGAACATCGCTCAATCGCGGTGACTGCGTGACCGAAGTAGGTCAGCTATGGTGCCGGGTTTCTTTGACCGCCGCGCCGCAGATGACGGGTTACGTCTCCGCCGACTACCTTTCGGCACGCTAGCCGCGACATCTGAATGCCGCAGCGACCCGCTTGGCGGTGGCCCCCCCATCAGGTTCCCGGCGGTGGCGGCGCGCAGGACTTCGCCATTCGCACCGCATGGACCATGCAATCAGAGCCACCCCAAGCGACGCACGCAGCGTTCAGGCGCTGTGATGCCGTATCGATTCAGCCGAGGCGATAAGCGCTTCCTTGGCCGGGATGAACGTGAAATCGAATGTCGCCTCTGCCTTCGCCCCGGACACCGCCAGATTGCGGCCGACATTGGCGACGACAAGCCTTGCATCGGCCATGAAGACCGCGAGTATCCGCAACAACCAGACAGGCGCCTCTTTTGTTGCGGTTTTCAGGCTCGGGTCCCAATCCTTGAGCAGTCGGCACATGTCGACAAAGCGCAGTGTCTCAGAGGTCGCTGAAAACCTCTCGCCTTTGGCCGCCTCGAGAACGATTGCCGCGACATGCATCATCGCCACATCCCTCACGTCCACCAGCGGCAGTTGCATCGGTGGCGCGACAGGGTCCTTGCCGCTCATCATCCGTTCGACAAGTTCCAGAGACGTGCCATAGCGCGCATCCATCGCCGGCCCGAAAACCGCGCCGGGATTGATCGTCGTCAGCGCCATGTCGGGATTCTCGGCAACGAAATCCCAAGCCGCGCGCTCGGCCAGGGTTTTCGAAGCCTCGTAGGCACCCACCCAGCGTTCGTCGACCGAGGTCCAGTTGCGCTCGTCCGACGCCGCTTCCTTTGGCTTTTTCACGTCCTTGTAGATAGCAGCATTTGATGACGTCAGGATCACACGGTTGATGCCCGCGGCACTGGCCGCCTTCATTGCCCGCAACGTGCCGTCGACCGCTGGGCGAATGATGTCCTGCGGATCCTTGGGTTCGGCCAACGGAAACGGAGAGGCTGTGTGCATCAACACGTCGCAGCCCTTCATCGCATCGGCCCATCCCTCATCTTTCGACAGGTCGAGAAACGCGAATTCCATTGATGCGTCCGGGAAAAGCGCCTCAAGCTCGGCCTTGCGCGTCTCGGAACGTACAGAGGCGCGCACTGCGTAACCCTTCTCGAATAGCTCGCGCAGAATGTGCTTGGCGATGAACCCGGACGCGCCGGTCACGAAAACTTTGGTCATTTGGATAATCCTATGGAGTGACAGAGCATGTCGAATGCAAGGGCCTCGTCGTTGCCGTCGAGTGCCATTTCGATGGCAAGATCGAGGTGAAAAAAAATGAGTCGCGCAATGTAATCGACGCTTGGCCCACGGATGATGCCCCGGTCCAGCGCGTCGTTAATCCAGACCCCGAACCACGCGCCAAGGCGGTTCACCGCCGCCCGCATCGTCGGGCTGACAAGGCCCGCATCCACAAGCAGATGCATGACTTGCCGATGATGCGGATTGCCCCGCGCCCATTTCAGATAATCGCACCAGTTGCGATGCAGCGCGTCATGGGTCAACGGCGCATCGTCCGAATGGGTCAGCGCATCGAACATGCGGGTCTTTGCCGCAAGATAGATGCTGTCGATCAGGTCCTGCTTGGTTGCGAAAGCGTTGAAAAGGGTCCCGTTTGATACACTGGCAGCTTTGGCGATGGCCGCTGTCGAAACCCCCACGCCCTCCCCCAGAATAAGCGGAATCGCGGCTTCGATGATCTGGTTCTGACGGTCATTCATGACCTCAACCTAGCTAGAGTGACCAGTCAGTCAATCCCTTTCGTGGCGTGCTTGTGCCCGCAGGCTTGAGGCCCTCATGCGCGCCTACGATCGCACCGCGCCGCCGGCAAGCCCCCGCGTTATCCCCGGGGGCCCTTTCGTTTCAGAAGTCCACTTCTGTCGCCACGCCTCTTTCGATCGCCAGGTCGACAATGGCTGACGCCACGGCAAGATCCTGCAGACCCACCCCAGTGCCGTCGAAAATGGTGATTTCGTCATCGCTGGTCCGGCCCGCATCGGTGCCGTTGATCACAGCGCCCAGTTCGCGAATATCGCTTTGCTTGATCAAACCGGCGGCGATGGCATGCTGCGCCTCGCCAATGGTGACGGACTGCGCGATCTCGTCGGTAAACACCGATGCGCGGGCCAGCAGCGACGCTTCGACTTCTTGCTTGCCTTTGGTATCGGTGCCCATGCAGGCGATATGCGTGCCGGGGGTCACATGTGCATCCATCAGCGATGGCGCAAACGCCGACGTGATCGAGATGATAACGTCCGCTTCGGCCCCCATTCGTTCAAGGCTGACGGCCTCGAACGGGATATTCAGCTCTGCTGCAAGGTCGGCCAGACGCGACAGCATTTCGGGGTGGTAGTTCCAGCCGACGATCTTTTCAAAATTGCGCTGCTCGACGGCCGCGCGCAGTTGGAAAACCGACTGGTGGCCAGCGCCGATCATGCCCAGAACCGATGCGTCCTTGCGGGCCAGATGATTGATCGAAATCGCCGAGGCGGCAGCAGTCCTGAGCGCGGTCAACAGATTGCCGCCAACGACGGCGCGGCATTTGCCGGTGTCTGCATCAAACAAAAACACGGTGGACTGGTGGTTGGTCAGCCCCTTAGCCTCGTTGCCGGGCCAGTAGCCGCCGGATTTCAGCCCAAGCGCCAGACCGTCGCGATCGAAACCCGATTTGAACCCATAAAGCGCATCCGCATGGCCAATCGCCTCGCGGATCACCGGAAAGTTATAGGCGGTGCCCTTCGACATAGAGGCAAAGACCTGCGCGACCGCATGATAAGCATCAGCGCGGGTCAACAGACCTGAAATTTCTTTCTCTGGTACGATAATCATCTGTTATTCCTTGTAAAAACGGGCCGGCCCAAAAGACCGACCCCGCATTTCTTATGTCCCGAAATACTCCCCCCGGAGGGGCCGCACTCAGTAAGCTTTGCCGCGTGCCGAAACAGGCCACAGCGTTTCGACCTTGCCGTCGCGCACGCCGACGTACCAGTCGTGCACATTGCAGGTCGGGTCGCAGTGACCCGGCACCAGCTTCAGCTTGTCGTTGACCTTGAGCACGCCATCAGGGTCGGCGACCACGCCATGCTCATCGGAACATTTCACGTATTGCACGTCCTTGCGGCCATAGATCGTGGGCAGGCCGCTGTCGACCGATTGCGCCTTCAGACCGGCATCGACAATGGCTTTGTCTGCTTTTGCGTGGCTCATGACGCTCGTCAGGATGAACAGCGCATTCTCCCATTCGTTTTCGTCGATGCGGTTGCCGTCCTTGTCCAGAATACGGCCATAGTCGGCGTCCATGAACGCATAAGACCCGCATTGCAGCTCGTTGAACACGCCCGAGTTGCTTTCGAAATAATACGATCCGGTGCCGCCACCGCCGACAATGTCACATTCCAACCCGGCAGCCTTGAGCAGATCAACGCTTGTCCGGACCTGATCCACGGCAATGGCCGTCTTGGCCTGACGGTCGTCATATGAATCAAGGTGCTGCATCGCGCCCTGATAGGCTTGGATGCCTGCAAATTTCAGGCCGTCCGCCGCGTCGATGGCCAGTGCAAGATCGACGACGGGTTGCCCGAACTGCACGCCGCAACGGCCCGCACCGACGTCGATTTCCACCAGACATTCAATGGTCGTGCCGTGCTTCATCGCGGCGGCTGACAGGTCGGCCACGTTGTCGATGTCGTCCACACAACAGATCGTGCGCGCGCCCAGCTTTGGCAGCCGTGCAAGGCGGTCAATTTTTTGCAGGTCGCGGACCTGATTTGACACAAGCACGTCTTTGATCCCGCCACGGGCAAACACTTCGGCTTCGGACACTTTTTGGCAGCAGACGCCGCAAGACCCGCCCAGCTTTTCCTGCAGCAGCGCCACGTCCACCGATTTGTGCATCTTGCCGTGGACCCGGTGGCGCATGCCGTGGGCTTTGGCAAAGTCGCCCATTTTCTTGATGTTGCGTTCCAGCGCGTCCAAATCCAGCACAAGGCAAGGCGTTTGAATGTCTGCCTCGTCCATACCGGGCAGGGCGGGGACGTCAAAACCCACTTCGAGGTTCTTGAGGTTGCTCATATCGTTCATCTATTCGCTCCTTTAGCCCAGCATCCAGGGCAGTTTATCGAGGTCGACATTGCCGCCGGTGATCACAACACCGACGCGCTTGCCTTTAAATAATTCAGGGTTTTTGAGGATGGTCGCCAGCGGCACGGCACAGCTGGGTTCCATCACGATTTTCATGCGCTGCCACGTCAGTTTCATCGCGTCGATGATTTCCTGCTCTGACGCCGTCAGAATATCCGTCACATAGGTGCTGACGAAATGCCATGTCAGGTCTTTGAGCGGCACCTTCAGCCCGTCCGCAATCGTAACCGGCGCGTCATCGGCAATGATGTGTCCGGCCTTGAAACTGCGATAGGCGTCGTCGGCCTGTTCGGGTTCGGCTGCGATGATCTGCACTTCGGGGGCAATATTGGACAGGGTCAGGCAGGTGCCCGAAATCATCCCACCACCGCCGATCGGGGCGACCATCATGTCCAGACCGTCGGTCTGTTCCATGAATTCACGGCTGCAGGTGCCCTGGCCGGCAATGACGCGCGGATCATTGTAGGGATGGACAAAGTTGCCGCCGGTCTGCGCCTGCACCTGTGCGAACACTTCCTCCCGCGATGTGGTCGATGGCGCGCATTCGGTGATGATCCCGCCATAGCCGCGTACCGCGTCTTTCTTGGCCTGCGGCGCTGTGCGTGGCATGACCACATTGCACGGAATTCCGCGCCGCCCCGCAGCATAGGACAACGACAAGGCGTGGTTGCCCGACGAATGTGTGCAGACGCCTTTTGCTGCGTCTTCCGGGGATAGTCCAAAGACCGCGTTTGACGCACCGCGCACCTTGAACGCGCCCGCTTTTTGAAAGTTCTCGCACTTGAAGAACAGTTCCGCGCCTGTCAGCGCATTCAAATAGCTTGAGGTCAGGACCGGCGTGCGGTGGATATGAGGTGTGATCCGCGCGTGGGCGTCGATCACGTCTTGATAGGTTGGGATGTACATGTCGCTATGGTCTTTCATCACGCTGCGTCCTTGAGAGCCAGGCCGGTGCTGTTGCGATAGTAGTCTTGTGCCGCAGCCACGCCAGAGCCGAGTTGAATATCCAGCCCCAGATCGACCATGCACATTTCGGCTGTGGCCAGACCAGAAAGCGTCATGACATCGGTCAGGCTGCCAAGGTGGCCGATGCGGAACACCTTGCCCGCCACTTCGCCCAAGCCGACACCGAATGCCACACCGTATTTGTCGGCGGCGTGGGTCACGATGCTGGTCGCATTGAACCCTTCGGGTGTCACAATTGCGCTGACCGTATCAGAATAAAGGTCCGGTGTCGCGGCGCACAGGTTCAGGCCCCATGCATCGACAGCCGCGCGCACACCTGCGGCGATCCGGTGATGACGGGCAAATACATTGTCCATCCCCTCCTTGAGAAGCGTTTCTGTCGCCAGCAGCAGCCCGTTCATCAGACCGACCGCAGGGGTATAGGGATAGGCGTTGTTGGCGTAGCCTTTGGTCATGTCGTTGATGTCAAAGAACGTGCGCGGCAGTTGCGCGGTCCTGGTTGCGGCCACGGCCTTTGGGCTGAACCCCAGAATGGCAAGCCCGGCAGGCAGCATGAACCCTTTTTGCGAACCCGCAACGGCCACATCGACGCCCCATGTATCGAATTGAAAGTCCATCGAGGCAATCGAGCTGACACCATCGACGAACAGCAAGGCGGGGTGGTTGGCGGAGTCCATGGCGGCGCGCACAGCGGCGATGTCGGACTTTACGCCGGTCGCGGTTTCGTTGTGCGTGGCAAGAACGGCTTTGATCTTGTGTTCCTTATCAGCGGCCAGCGCCTCTGCATAGCGGTCAGCCGGGATGCCCTGACCCCATGGTGTTTCTACAATCTGGACGTTCAGCCCATGGCGCTGGCACATGTCGATCCAGCGGTGACTGAACATGCCGTTGCGTGCGGCAAGAACGGTGTCGCCCGCTGACAGCGTGTTGGTCAGCGCCGTTTCCCAGCCGCCGGTGCCGGTGGACGGAAAGATAAAGATTTCAGCTGTTTGCGACTTCAGGATCTCTTTGACGCCTGCCCGCGCGGGGTGCAGTATCTTTCCAAACAACGGTGACCGGTGGTCAATTGTCGGCATGTCGCATGCCTTGCGGATCGCCTCGGGCATGTTTGTCGGGCCGGGAATAAACACAGGGTTCTGAAAGCTCATAGCCATTTCCTCCATTGGGTTGAGCCTGTTTTGGCAGAGGTCGCTCTGGCACTCAATTTTTTTGAAATGTTTTTTCAGGGCGGCTGTATTTCAGAAAAATGTTTATTGTCAGGGGCTTGTATTTTTCATAAAGTGAAATGAATTTTCAAATGTGGAAAATATGATGGAAAATGATGCCAAACGTGGGCGTGGGCGCCCCAAGGACTGGGATGACAAGACCGCGCAGAACACAATCAAGTCGCTGGATCGTGCGCTTGAGGTGCTGGTCGCCCTGGGCGAGATGGATGGCGGCACCCTGTCAGAGGTTGCCGGCGCGTTAGAACAGTCACCCGCAACGGTCTACCGTGTTCTGACCACGTTTCAGGGTCACGGCTTTGTCGATTTCGACGATCAGAATCAGGTTTGGAACATCGGTGCGACGGCGTTTTTGACCGGTTCGCGGTTTCTGCGCCGGTCGTCACTGGCCGAGCGGGCGCGCCCGATCATGCGCGATCTGATGGAAGCAACGGGCGAGACGGCGAACCTGGGGATCGAACGGGACGGGCAGGTCCTGTTCTTGGGGCAGGTTGAAACACACGCGACGATTCGCGCCTTTTTCCCGCCGGGCACCGTGTCGGCGATGCATGCCTCTGGCATTGGCAAGGCACTGCTCAGCCGGATGGACGACACCCGCCAGCGGCGCGTGCTCGCGGCTGGACAGCTTGCGCGGTTTACACCCTATACCTTGACCGACCCCGAGGCGATGATTGCAGATTTGCATGCCGCCAAGCTGCGCGGCTATGCGATTGATGGGGAGGAACGGAATCTGGGCATGCGCTGTATCGCGGCCCCCGTTTACAACGTCTTCGGCGAAACGGTTGCCGGGATTTCGGTGTCCGGCCCCACGACCCGGATCACCGAAGATCGGATTGCGGCGCTGGCCCAGCCGGTGATGGATGCGGCGGCGCGCCTGACGCTGGCGATTGGCGGAAACGGGCGGCCCGCAGGGTAAACCCCATTGCCGATGATCCCCATCGCCGATGATCAGGTGTCATGCTGCGCAAAGGGCCCGACTGCCCCCGCAGAAGGGTGTCTTAAAGCGCAAAGCGGATGATGAAAGTATTGCATGCGGCACCTGATCGACGCTAGGGCTGATACACAAATTCATTAACAGTTGGTAAACAGTATGCATATTTTTCACGTGGTTCGTCAGGTCGGTATTCGGCAGCGCAGTGTCGTGCCGAAATTTGGGCGGGCCACCGTGCTTGCACTTGTTTTGGCGACAGGGGCTGTCGCCACACTGCCCGCAGCCGTCACGGCGCAGGATTTGTCGTGGGATACCACAGCAGGCAACACGGTCGTGGATGGCGGCACAGGGAACTGGGATGGCGCCACCGCGAATTGGACGGGCGACGCAGGTGCAACCAACGAGGTGTGGATTGCCGGAAACACCACGGCATTTGGCGGAACAGCGGGAACTGTCACCGTCGTTGGCACGCAGGAAACCGATTACATTACGGTGCAGACCGATGGCTATACGCTGCAAGGCGGTGCGCTGACGTTCAGCGCGACCGGTTCATCAGGCGTCACGGTGGAAACCGGCACCACGACGATTGCAACCGACCTGACATCCACCAACGGTTTCAACAAGGCCGGGGAAGGCACGTTGATCTTGTCGGGGACAAATTCGCTTGCCGGGGCGCTGAACGTATTGCGCGGCGATCTTGTTGCCACGAACGCAGATGCGCTGGCCGATATCAGCAATCTTTACATTCAGGCTCCGGACCTTTCGCCTGTGACTGCCGATCTGGGTGGTGGCACCGTCAGCATCAGCAACTTCATCGTACAGGGAAACGGGGCGACCGGCATCAGCAATGGCACAGTATCGTTCACCGGTCTGGGCCAGATAGGCAATGCAATTGTCGACACGACACTAACCGGCACTGGAAATCTGTCTGCAGCCGGTGGCGGTCGGGCGACTTTGAACGCGGTAAACACCTATTCTGGTACAACAACAATTTCCGCTGCAACACCTTCCAGCTCTGCCAATAATGTAGTCGTTTCTGCAACTGGCGCTATCCGCAACAGCGCGATCATCACGAACAATGGCACGCTGAATGTCAACGGTGGCGGCGGCAACGCGATCGGCGATACCGCCACGATCAACAACAGCGGCAACTTCATCCTGACCGGCAGCGATGAAACCGTGGGGTCGGTCTTTGGCGCTGGCAATATCAACCTCAACGCCAATACGCTGACGACCGGCGATGCGACCAACGTCGAGATTTCGGGCGTGATTTCGGGCGCTGGTGATCTGGTCAAGCAGGGCACAGGCACGCTGACCCTGTCGGGAACGAACACCTATGCGGGCGGCACGGCGATCAATAACGGTGTGCTGACGACCAATAACACGACAGCGCTGGGCACCGGGACCGTTGCCGTCAATGGCGGGACGCTGAACCTTGGATCGGCCTTGACGATTGGCGCGCTGACAGGTGCAGGGGATGTGACACTGGGTGCAAACCTGCTGACGACGGGCGGCAACAATGCGTCCACCACCTATGCGGGCGTCTTGTCCGGTACGGGCGGACTGGCCAAGACCGGCAGCGGCGAGATGACCCTGACCGGGACAAATACCTATAGCGGGGAAACCGCCGTTTTTGACGGTACGCTGACGGCTGGCACTGCGGATGCCTTTGGAACTGGGGGCACGTTGCGCCTTGGTGGGGGCGATGTCGATCTGGGTGGTTTTACGATCACCAAGAATTCCCTGATCGCGCAGAATGGCACGCTGCGCAATGGCACGCTGAATATGACGGCATCCGGTCAGTTCCAGAACGCGACGATCGATGCGGTTCTGACCGGCGTTGGCGGTGTCACCAGTGCCGGTGCCGGAACCACTGTCTTGTCGGCTGCGAATACCTTTACCGGGGATATCATCGCTAATAGCGGGACGTTCGACATTACAGGGTCCACCGTTTCGACCACCGTCAATATCCGCAACAACGGCGCTGGCATCATCGTTCGCGGCAACTCGCTGGCGGATACAGCGGCTGTGACAATTTCGAACAGCGGCGTGCTGACGGTGGCGGCGGATGAGACGATCGGGTCACTTGCCAGTGCATCGGCGACGGCTTCGGTCGTGCTGAACGCGGATCTGACGACGGGCGACGCGGGCGATGATATCTTTGCGGGCGTGGTTTCAGGCGCGGGCGATCTGATCAAGCAGGGCGCTGGCACCTTTACATTAAGCGGGGTCAGCACCGGCACCGGCACGCTGGTCAATAATGCGGGCACTGTCGACTTGACCGGCACCTGGGCCGGAGATGTGGACAACACGGCGGCGGGCACATTCACGACGACGGGAACTGTCAGCGGCGCGGTGACGACTGCAGGCATCATGAACGCCAATAGCGGCGCCAACCTGAACGGGCTTGTCACCGTGACTGCGGGAACGCTGAATGCCAATGGGGCCCTGTTCAACGCTGGCCTGACGGTTGAAAGCGGCGGTACGCTTGACCTAGATGCCGACACGGATGTCACTGGCACGGTCAACCTGTCCGGTGCAGTCACCAATACCGGTGGTGGGAACAAGGTGCTTGCCGGTGGCCAGATCGATGCGGGCGGGACGATTGCGGCCGGTGCCGGAAACACCGTGACGCTTGAGGCGGGCCTGATCGTGGTCGGCAACGGCTACAGCATCCTGAACGGTGGCGTCATCTATGATGGCGATCTGCGCAACGCGATCACGACCGGCCCATTCACCCTGAGCGGGGCAATGCTGGGCAATGTCTATACCGCAGCAGGTGCAACGACGCAGTTCACCGCCAATACGAATTTCGGCGGCTTTGATCTTGATGTCGAGGCGGCAACCGCGAATGTCGATATCGACGCCGGTGTCGCCGTGTCGAATGTGGGCCAGTTCATCAACACCGGCACGACCGATATCGGGGCTGGCGGTAGCCTGACCGCCGTGTCCCTGTCCAACGAAGGTGGCGCGATCATCAACCTTGGCACCGATGCGACCCTGACGGGCACCGGAAACACCACCGATAACGCAGGCACCGTCAACGTGGCTGGTGGCGGCGCATTGGTCGAGGTGACAGGCGATTACAACAACCTGACCACCGGGATCGTGAATTTCAACGACGCAGCGGCCAAGGATTTCGACGTGCAAGCCGGTGTCATCACCAATGATGGCACGCTGAACTTCAACGCAGGCACCACGGTCGTGAATTCCGGTGGCGGCGCGATCCAGAACACCGCGACCGGCGACATCAATATCGCAAATAATGCGACGATGGATGCGACGGGTGACACCATCAACAACGCGGGCACCATCGACATGCTGGGGGGCGGGTCGGTCCTTACAGTGGATACGCTGACCAACACCACAGGTGGCATCGCGAACGCGCAGGGCGCGCTGAATGCCGATGTGGTCAACACCGGCACCGGCGATTTCAACGCCTTGGGCACCCTGACCGGGATCGGGTCCTTCGCCAACGAAGGCACTGCGACATTCGATGTCACCAGCATGGCCATGGCCACGGTTGATAGCCTGACCAATACCACGACCAGCGGAACCGGCACGACAATTGCGACATTCGGCACGCTTTACGTGAACGGCGCGATCGAGAACGGTGTCGCGGGTGGCACGGCGGCATCGCTGATCTCCAATAGCTGGAACCTGATCGGCGGCGGGATACTGATCAACCACGCGGGCGCCACGCTGGACTCGGACGCGATCGCCAGCACGCTTGCCGCAACTGATGTGACCAACAACGGCACCATGAACATTCAGGGCCGTATGGATGTGGACAGCATCACCAACAGCGGCTCCGGGGCGACCTTTATGGTCGTCGGCAATACCTATGGCGGTGGCGCGCCGTCGGGTACGTCGCCTTCGCCGACGCCGGTCGGGACGTTCCTGAACCAAGATGGCGCCACCATAAACATCACCGACGGCGAGATCGAACTTGCTACATTCACCAACACGTCAGCCGGAACCGGCACGACCCTTGCCACAGCGGGCGTGCAGGTCGCGGCGACAGGGGTGCTGGATGCCAGCACTGTTGCGAACAACGCGATGGGCACGATCAACAACGCCGGGGTGATCCGCGCGACGACGATCACCAATGCCGCGACGCTGACCAATACCGGCACGCTGACGACATTCGCGGCAACAGGCACGGGCATTTCCAACGTCGCCGGGGCGACGCTCGATAGCACGGGCCGGATCAATGCCGCAGCAAGCGCGGATGCGGCCGCGTTCCTGAATGCCGGAACAGCCAGGGTTTCAGGCACTGGCAGCAATGGCATTGTCGGGAACGTGACGAACACGGGGACGTTTACGGCGACCGGCGCTTTGGCCGTTACGGGCGCAGTCGTGAACGCAAACGCCGGTGTGATGATCACGCAGGCGGGTGACACGACTGTCACAGGCAGTTTGACCAACAACGGCACCGGCACGGGGAATGCGATCACGACGGCGGGTGTGCGGGTGAACGCGGCGACGACGTTGCAGGCGCTGGACATCATCAACAATGCCGGCGCGACAATGGCCGTTGCAGGCACGCTGGATTCAACGTCTGGCGCGGTGAACGCGATCGGCAACGCCGGCACGCTGACAATCGACAGCACCGGCGTGGTGCTGGGTGCGGTGAATAACACCGGTACGCTGATCTCGGTCGGGCAGATCAACGAAGGTCTGGTGAACACGGGCGGCGCGACGGTCAGCAATCAGGTGCTGGGTGCCATACAGAACAACGCAGCCGGGCAGTTGACCGTTGACGCCGATCTGGCGCTGAACAGCACGCTGACCAATGCCGCAGGTGGGTTGGTCGATGTGGATGCGGGCACGGTCACCGGGTTGACCACGCTGAACAACGCGGGTCAGGGCGCAGGCTCCGGGGCAGCTGCTGCCGGGTTCGAGATTGCGGCCAGTGCCGCGGTCAATGCAACCGACGTCGATAACACCGGGACGATGTATGTTGCGGGCACGTTGAATGCCGCCAATCCGATCACCAATAGCGGCACGCTGACCGCGACAGGCGCGATCAGTGGCGGTCTTGCCAATAGCGGCACCGCAAATCTGGCGGGGATTTTTGACGGGAATATCGTCAATGATGGCGGCATCACGACCATCACCGCCAATCTGGCTGGCACCGGTGGTGCTGCCAGCGGTAACTTTGACAACCAAAATGGCGCTGTGATCACGTTGTCGCCTGCGGCGGCGTTTACGCTGGGCACGCTGGACAATGATGCGACGTCGCAGGTCAATCTGAATGGTGGCACGATTGACGGCGCCGTCACCAACGCGGGCACGGTGATGCAATCGGGCACCGTGACCGGGGCGTTTACGAACAACGGCGTGGTTGACCTTGTCGATGATATCACCGGGGACGAAGTGCGCGCCCAAGGCGGTCTGATCAGTGCGGGCAGCTACAACCTTGATGTTGATCTGGCCATTGGCACGCAGTCCGCAGATTTTCTCACGATCACAGGCGCGACGACTGGTAATCTTTTGCTGCAGTTCAACCTGTTGCCCACGACGCCGGGCTTGCTGACCGACGCATTGCTGGTCGTTGATGTCGATGACGCAGCGGCGAACGACTTCAGCTTTTCCAGCACGGGGCTGGATTTTGATGCCGGTCCGGTGTCGATCTTCGTAGCGCAGCAGGTGCCCAACGGCGATGTTACGATCCAGACCGGCGCAAGCCTGACCCTTGGGTCGATCCTCGAAGGTGTGGCCCAGCTCGAGGCGTTGACCAGCCAGCAAAGCAGGCGGTTGGTGCCGCACACCGCTGATATATGCGGGGGCGCCGGCGCATGGGGCCGTGTGGTCGGAGGCGAGGCCACGACGACCGCCACAATCGACAACATGGGCCAGCAGGGCACCGTCGATGTGGTTAGCAGCTACAACGGGTTTCAGGTTGGGGCCAATCTGGGCTGTGCCAGTGAACTGGGCGGTTGGGATATGACATATAATGTGCTGGCCGGGATGCTCAGCGGATCATCGGCGCAGGACATGACCCGTGACGGCACGGCGACGGCGATCACCACCGCGATGGACTTTGACCAGATATACGCGGGTGTCAGTGGCACCGCGACGAATGGTGCCGTTACGGCAGATGTGCAGTTGCGGTTCGCGCAGACCGACTATGACATTGATGACGGGATCGGCACCTATGCTGCGGATCTTGGCCTGACGGATTCTGCATTTGCGACACAGACGTTCAGCTTTGCAGGAACGCTGAACTACCGGATGCCAGTCGGTCAGAGCGGCTTTGCCGTTGTGCCGGGCGGTGGCTTGATGTTGGCCAAAACGACGGTTGATGATCTGCGCTTTGCCACGGATCACGTGTTCAGCACCGATGACTATACGACAACGACCGGGTTCGCGGGCGTGACCGTCAACTATGAAAACGCCAGCGACGACGGCGCCACGACGCTGCATTCCTTTGTTGCCGCTAACTACTACACCAGTCTGAGCGTGGGGCAGAATGCATCACTGGTCGAAGCGAGCGGCGCGTCAGCCGCGCTTAGCACATCAGGTGTCGATGGGTACGGCGAGCTGAGCGTTGGCTTTGGCTATAACCAAATCATTGATCCAAACCGCCAGTTCAATGCCAGCCTGCGCGCCGATACCCGTGTGGCCGATGGTGTTGAAGGCTACAACCTCGCGCTTGAAATCGGCCTGCGGTTCTAGGGGGCTTTGCCGATCATGGGGCGCGCCGACTGTGCGCCCCATGATCGGAAAATCGTCACAAAAGGTTCTTGTTGCTGATACAAATCTGAAAACTGAACCTGTCAAATAGCCGCTAACCTCAGGAGGGTAGCGATGCTGTTGATAGATAATCTGACCAAGTCGTTTGGTGGGAGCCCCGCCGTGAAATCCGCGACAATCGCGGTGAGTGAACCCGCGATGATCGGGATCATTGGCCGCTCCGGTGCCGGCAAATCGACGCTGCTGCGGATGCTGAACCGGCTGACCGATGCGACCTCCGGGGCCATCACATTCGAAGGCCGCGACATCACCAACCTGCGGGGGTCGGCCAAGCGTCAGTGGCAATCGCAATGCGCGATGATTTTTCAGCAATTCAATCTGGTGCCGCGAATGGATGTCGTGTCCAACGTGCTGCACGGTACATTGAACCGCCGGTCCACCATGGCGACGATGTTCAACCTGTATCCGACCGACGATATCCACCGCGCAATCGAAATCCTTGATCGGCTTGGCATCGCGCAGCATGCCCCGAAACGCGCCGAGGCTTTGTCCGGCGGTCAGCAGCAGCGCGTCGCGATTGCACGCGCATTGATGCAGGACCCCAAGATCATTCTGGCGGATGAACCCATCGCATCGCTTGACCCGATGAATGCGCAGGTCGTGATGCAATCACTGCGCCGGATTCACGAAGAAGACGGGCGCATGGTCATCGCAAACCTGCACACGCTCGATACCGCCCGTCGGTATTGTGACCGGGTGATCGGGATGCGCGATGGCAAGATCGTGTTTGATGGCACGCCTGCCCAACTGACGACCGGTGCCGCGCGCGACATCTACGGCGCCGACGACACGTTCTCAGAGGCGGCGACATCGACCGAAATCGAAACGCTGGATGCGGCAACTGTGCTGATCCGGCAGGCCGAAACTGTCTGACAACCCAAGATTTAACCCTGCGCCCCGCTGCTCGGGGCCGCATAACGAGAGAGAAGACAAATGAAAAACCTGATTGCTGCGGCACTTGCCACGACCGCGCTGACTTCGGCCGTCGTCGCAGAGGGCCACGCCGTGACGGAATTCCGGATCGGTATTCTGGGCGGTGAGAACGCACAGGATCGTATGAACTCCCACGAGTGTCTGCGCGCCTACACTCAGGCCGAACTGGGCGTCGAGACGCGTCTGTTTGCCCCTGCCGACTATAACGGTGTGATCCAGGGCCTGCTGGGCGGGACCCTTGATATGGCTTGGCTGGGGGCATCGTCTTATGCCGCCGTCTATCTGCAGGACCCCGAAGCGGTCGAGCCGGTTTTGGTCAAGATCAACCTTGATGGATCTTACGGCTATCATTCCATCGGGTTCGCCCGTGTCGACAGCGGCGTCACATCGCTGGCTGACATGCAGGGCAAGGTGTTTGGCTTTGGTGATCCGAACTCGACGTCGGGCTATCTGATCCCGTCGATCGAAATTCCGCAGGCTGCTGCCAGTATCACGATGGAATCGGGCGAATATTTCGGTGAGGTCAAGTTCACCGGCGGTCACGAGCAGACCATCGTAGCCGTCGCCAATGGCGATATTGACGGCGGCGTGACATGGGCCGACGGTCAGGGCGCATGGGAAGACGGCTATAACTCCGGTGCGCTGCGCAAGGCGGTTGATGCGGGTCTGGTCGATATGAATGATATCGTGGAAATCTGGCGGTCAAAGCCGATCCCAGAGGGTCCGGTCGTGCTGCGTACATCCCTGCCACAGGACGTCAAAGACCGCATGACAACGCTGGTCGATGGTCTTTTCGAGGCCGATCCAGAGTGTGCGTATGGTGTGGCCGCCGGTGACAGCCTTGGCTTTGATCCCATCACGCATGAAGCCTATGTGTCCATCGTCGAAGCGCGCCGCGCAAAGTCGAATTGATCCAAGTAATTTCATAACGGTCTGCAGGTCCCGGAGTGTGTTCCGGGGCCTGTAATTTTATGTGGGGACACGACGATGGCAGAGTTGCAAAGCGCGGGCGACATCAAGACTGAATATTTGGCGCAGATGCGTTCAAAACGGGTGATGAACCTGATTTTGCTTCTCGTTTTCGTGGCGCTGATGCTGGCGGGCTTTCAGACCGCGAATGACCGCAATGCGGGCGGGTTCTGGGATGGGCTGCCCAACATCTTTGATTTCCCCGCCGATGTCATTGGCGAAGCGATCGCGCGCGCGCCTCTGCTGCCGGGCTATTTCGTCAAATACTTCCCTTCGCTGATCGAGACGATCAATATCGCCGGTGCCGCGACCCTGCTGGGGGCGATGATCGGCTTGGTGATGTCGCTTTTGGTGACCCGGGGTCTGGCGCCGGTGCCGTGGCTGGTTGGCCCGTTGCGCCGGATTTTGGATATCTTGCGCGCCGTGCCCGAAATCGTGATCGCGCTGGTCCTGATCTTTTTGCTGGGCGGTGGTCCGGTGCCTGCGATGATTGCAATCGCGCTGCATACAGTGGGCGCGCTGGGCAAGCTGTTTTCGGAAGTGAACGAAAACGCATCGCTCAAACCCATTGAGGGGCTCGCGTCGGTTGGGGCGGGCTGGGTGCAGCGGATGTGGCTGGGCGTCGTGCCGCAGGTCGCGCCCAATTACCTGAGCTATGCCCTGTTGCGGTTCGAGATCAACATTCGCGCTTCGGCCATTCTGGGGTTCGTCGGCGCGGGTGGTATCGGCTACGACCTGCGCAACACGATGAGCTGGGGACAGGGCAAGTTCGACGAGGCGGCGGCGATCTTCTTGTTGCTGTTTGGCACGATTGTCGTGGTCGATCAGGTTTCAAGCTTCTTACGCAACCGCCTGACTCACGGCGCAAAAAACCAAGAGGCGCACCCATGACCGTTATGCTTTTGCAGCCGCAGACAATCGCCCGGTTCCGCCGCAAGCGGCTGACCGCCATGGCCGTGCCGGTGGTGATTATTGCCTATTTCACCTACATCTTTGTGGCATTCGACATGGCCGGTCTGGCGGACCGGGTCAGCGTGGAGAATGCCCGCACGTTGGTGTCCGACATCTATAGCTACAAAACCCATGTGGCCCGCGACAACCGGACCGGCGACGTAATCGTGTCGATCGAAGGCGAACGCAAGGGCGAATACCCGCAGGGCAGCGCCCCTGACTGGGTCACCTTGGGCGATGATACGGTGATTGATCTTGGCGCCGGCCATGTCGTGACATTTGGCGCGCAGGTGACGTATGACGTGCCGGGCTACGGGCGTATCGTGACCACACCGGGCAGCAGCGGCGTGAATGCGGTGCTGCCTGCGGGTGATCTGCCTGACTGGATCAGCGCGTCCAAGAACCGGATATCCGTGACCACCGATGCGGGCCGCGTCACCGTCACCCGCAACCGTGCAGAGGTGTTTCGCTATGCGCTGGGATGGGAGTTGTTCTTTTTCACGCTCGACAGCCCCTACTACGGCCTCAGCCTTGGCGAGGTAACCAGCCGGGCATTCACCGGCGAGGCGGGCGCGATCTGGGATGCGTTTTGGTCCAACAAGATGTGGCGCCACGGCGATGTTGCCTGGGCCTTGGTCGAGACGATCCTGATGGCGTTTCTGGGCACGTTCGGCGCGGCGATCGTGGCCTTGCCGCTGGGGTTCCTCGCGGCCAAGAATTTCACCCCATTGGGCAGCTTGCGGTTTGTGGCGCGGCGGCTGTTTGATTTTCTGCGCGGCGTTGACGGGTTGATTTGGACAATTGTGTTGTCGCGCGCCTATGGCCCCGGCCCATTGACGGGGGCGCTGGCGATCCTGCTGACCGATACCGGGTCCTTCGGCAAGATGTTCTCCGAGGCGCTGGAAAATGTGGATGACAAGCAAATCGAAGGGATTACCTCGACAGGGGCCAAGCCGTTGCAGCGCTATCGCTTTGGGGTGATCCCGCAGATCACGCCGATATTGCTCAGTCAGGTTCTGTATTATCTGGAATCCAACACGCGCTCTGCGACGATCATCGGCGCCATCACGGGCGGTGGCATCGGCTTGCTGCTGACGCAGGCGATCATCACCCAAAAGGACTGGGAAGAGGTGACGTATTACATCGTCCTGATTATTGTGATGGTCATGATGATGGACACCTTTTCGGGGTGGCTGCGGCGCAAGCTGATCAAGGGCAAAGAGGGTGGACACTGACCATGGCGCGATTAACCAAAGATGCACCGTTCGTGCATCCCGACTGCGATATCACCGACAGCACATTTGGCCGCTTTACCGAAGTCGGGCGCGGGACCCGGATGGCGCATGCGCATATGGGCGACTATTCCTATTGCGACCGATATGCCGACATTGCCAATGCCGATATCGGCAAGTTTTCGAATATCGCCAGCTATGTGCGTATCGGGGCCACGGATCACCCGATGGACAAGGCAAGCTTGCATCACTTTCACTACCGCTCGGCTGATTATTTTGATGATTCGGCGCAGGACACGGCATGGTTCGCCCATCGCCGCAGCCGGCGTTCCGTCATCGGCCATGACACGTGGATCGGCCATGGCGCGCAGATCCGGCCCGACGTGACGCTGGGGCATGGCTGCGTCGTGGCCGGTGGCGCGATCGTCACCAAAGACGTGCCGCCCTACATGATCGTGGCGGGCATTCCGGCGGTGCCGCTGCGCGCGCGGTATCCGGACGGTATTGCCGACCGGATGATGGCGCTGGCTTGGTGGGACTGGTCGCACGACCGTTTGCACGCGGCGCTGGATGATTTCCGCGCGCTGGAGGCCACGGCCTTCCTTGAGAAATACGCCTGATTATTCTGCGGCAAGCCGAAAGTCTTGGTGCGTCTGGCAAAGCCGGTGGGCCACGCCTGCTGCCAGATACGACCAGCAACCAGCGACCATGGTCCCTTCGATCTGGCGGGTCTGTGCGTTCACAATGACCAGATCCGCGCGCCGTCCGGCGGCCAGCGTGCCCCGATCCTTCAGGCCCATGATCCGCGCCGGATTGGCGGATATCATCGCCCATGCCTGCGCAAGATCAATCACCCCGGTGTCGGCCAACACAAAGGCCGCCTGTGCCAGCGTTGGGTAATGATAGTCCGACACCAGCACATCGCACAGCCCGTCCCGAATCAACGTGCTGGCCGCGATATTACCCGCCTGCGATCCGCCTCGCACGACGTTTGGCGCACCCATGATCACCGGATCACGCCATGTCTTGGCAAGAGCGGCCGCACTGCGGTGGGTCGGGAATTCGCATATCTTGGCGCCGATCATCGCGTAATATTCACGCGTGCGCCCGTCCGCATCGTCATGGCTGCCATAGCGAACGCCCAAGCTGTCAAAGGCGCTGGCAAGGTTGCACAGATGGCGGGGCACCTGCGGCGTCAGGTCCTGCGCGGCGGCGACCAGCGCCATATGCGCGGCCAGACTGCGGCCCGTGCGCGCGGCCCAATGCGCCGCCCGTTCTGGATGGGTGCGCGCCATATCGACAGCTTCATCAAGGTGGTTGTTGAAGATGACATAGTCGATGCCATAGGTCCGTATCGCGGCGATCAGCCGATCCTGGGTATCGACGGTATGGGTTTCACAACGAATTTGCACCCGCAGGTCGGTCAACATTAGGGCCTTGTAGGCCTGATGCGCCGCCAGAAACGTTTCCGCAAAATCGGGCCCGCGCGTGCCGCCTTCCCATGACCAGCTTTGCGCCATCCACGCCGTTGTCACCCCATTGGCGGCAGCATCACGGTCAGTGCCCGCCAGACCCAGCGAGATCGGAAAAGGGGCGGTCGGGCGCGGCGCGATATGATGTTCGAACGCATCGCCATGCAGGTCGATAATCCCCGGCAGGACGTAGTAGTCGGTCAGATCAAGTTGCGTGTTCGCCGCGGCAGGGTCGTCACTGACGTAGCCGCCCGTGACGGTAATATCGCCCGCTGCGATCTGACCACCGCGCAAGACCTGTGCGCCGGTAAAGGAAAGTTGGGAAATCGGATAAGTCATTTGAATGGCCACCTGAGAATTCTTTCAGGTTGTATGCCAGCGCGATGTATCGCCCTTGTGACAGTGCCGTTTACTGTTCGTTAACAATAAGGCTCACCCTGTCGCCGGCAAACCATGTGTGGCCGTATTCGACAGGCGCGCCGTCGGGATCAATGTTGATGGCGACTGTGCGCAAGATCGGTGCGTGTTCGGCGATCCGCAGGTGCAGCGCCTGCGTCGCGGTGGCCAGTTTCGCGGTCAGCCGTGTCGTGATGCGAGTATAATCCGATACCCCCTGACGCGCCAGCGCCGCCGTCACCGATTTTGTCTCGTCAAGATCGGCCAGCAGTCCGGGGAAACGTGCCGCAGGGAAAATACTGCGAAAAACTGCGATGGGCTGCGCATCGGCGAGCGACAGACCCTCGCAGGCATGCACCTGCGCCCCAGGTGCCAGGGCCAGGGCATCTGCTTCGCGCGTGTCGGCGGTACGGGTTTCCAGCGTCAGAATCGTTTTCGCGGCAGTGCGCCCGGCGGCGGCAAGGTTCTGGTGAAACCGCACCCGCCGTCCGATAGGGTAATCTGTCGGCGTCTGCGCCACAAAGACCCCCGAACCGCGCCGCGCGTGCAGCAACCCATCGTCGGCCATCGCCCCCAAGGCCCGGCGGACCGTATGCCGGTTCACGCCGAAACGATGCGCCAACTCTGCCTCGGTGGGCAGTTTGTCGCCCGGCCCATACCGCCCTTCGGCGATGTCGTGGGTCAGGGTGGCGGCGATGGATGTCCAGATTGCGGTGCGGGCCATGGTGTCACGAAAACTTCACACTAAGGGGGATTGCGGCGGCGGGGTCTTACGCTCTAAGAGTTGTCTAGTTGTATATTAAAGTAGACAAACCTGCAAGGTGTCTAGATGAACATGATGATTGATCCAAATACCGACCGCAAAGCCTGGATGGGCCTGTTGGCCAAAGCCTGCGCCGCCGATCTGGCCCGCTACTGGGAAAGGTTCGGCGCGATGCCGGACCATGTTCTCTTGCGCGCCCCTGAAATTGGCGGCGTCATGGTGCGTGGCCGCGCCGGTGCCGTAGGCGCCGCATTTAATCTGGGCGAAATGACCGTCACCCGCTGTTCGGTCAAACTTGCCGATGGCGCGGTAGGCCATGCCTATGTGCAGGGGCGCGACAAGGACAAGGCGCTGCAGGCCGCGTTGATTGATGCGCTGATGCAAACCGCCGCCGCACCCCAGATAGAGGCCCGGATACTGGCGCCGTTGCGCGACACTATTGCCGCCGTCAAGGCGACGCGGGCAGCCAAGGCGGCCGCGACCAAGGTTGAGTTTTTCACGATGATGCGAGGGGAAGACTGATGCAAGTCACAGCACTTGAAGGTGGATTTGGCAACGCGCCTATTGATTCCGCCCACGCATTTCGGGGCGTGATGAATGCCATGGCGCGACCCGGCACGATCCATGATCTGGCTGGCGCGACCCCACCGGCCCCTTTGTCCGTCGCCGCTGGCGTGGTGTTGCTGACGCTCTGCGATCCCGATACGCCGGTCTTTCTGGCCCCAAGCCGCGACACGCAGGCGTTGCGCGACTGGATCACCTTTCACACAGGCGCGCCGTTTTCGGGGCCGGATCAGGCCGTCTTTGCCGTTGGCGCATGGGACGAACTGCCGTTGACCAGCTTTCCGATCGGCACATCGCAATACCCCGACCGGTCCACGACCCTGATCGTCGAGCTTCCTGCGCTGGATAACACCGGTGCAACCCTGCGCGGTCCGGGCATCGCAGAAAGCGCACAGCTTTCCTTGCCTGATCTTGCGCCACTTCAGGGCAACGCGACGCTGTTCCCGCTGGGGCTTGATTTTATGTTCACCTGCCAAAGCCGCCTTGCCGCTTTGCCACGCACGACAAAGGTGTCTTGATGTATGTTGCGGTAAAGGGTGGCGAAAAGGCCATCGACAATGCCCATGCGTGGCTGGCCGAGGAACGGCGCGGCGATACCGCCGTGGCCGCATTATCCGTCGCGCAGATCCGGCAGCAATTGGCGCTGGCTGTGAACCGTGTCATGGCCGAAGGCTCGCTTTATGATCCTGATCTTGCCGCCTTGGCGATCAAACAGGCGCGCGGTGATCTGATAGAGGCGATCTTTTTGATCCGGGCGTATCGGACGACGCTGCCCCGGTTTGGCGGCTCTGCCCCGGTGGATACGGATGCGATGGTTTGCGACCGGCGCGTGTCCGCGACGTTCAAGGATGCGCCGGGCGGTCAGGTTCTGGGGCCGACATTTGACTACACGCACCGCCTGCTGGATTTCAAACTGGCCGCTGATGGCGAGGTGCCTGCAGTGCCGCAAGCCCCGATTCAAACCGCGCCGACGCCGCATATCATGTCATTTCTGGACCGCGAGGACCTGATTCAATCCGAACCCGTCGGTCCCGAAACTCCACCGGATCTGACCCGGACACCGCTTGAACTGCCAGCGGACCGGGCGTTGCGGTTGCAGGCGCTGACGCGCGGCGACGAAGGGTTCATCCTTGGCATGGCCTATTCAACCCAGCGCGGTTATGCGCGCAACCATGCCTTTGTCGCCGAGCTGCGGATTGGCGCGGTCGCGGTTGAAATGGACATCCCTGAACTGGGCTTTGCCATTGAAATCGGCGAGGTGACGTTGACCGAATGTGAAACCGTGAACCAGTTCCAAGGCTCGAAAACACAGCCGCCGCAGTTCACACGCGGATACGGGCTGGTCTTTGGGATGACCGAGCGCAAGGCGATTTCGATGGCGCTGGTGGACCGCGCCCTGCGCTGGAAGGAACTGGGCGAAGACAACCTTGGCGCGCCGGCACAGGACGAGGAATTCGTGCTGTACCATGCGGATAATATTCAGGCGACAGGGTTTCTCGAACACATCAAGCTGCCCCATTATGTCGATTTTCAATCGGAACTGGAACTGATCCGCAAACTGCGCCGCGAGGCACAGACCATGCAGGAGGCCGCACAATGACCGACTATAACTTTGCCTATCTGGACGAACAGACCAAACGGATGATCCGGCGTGCGATCCTCAAAGGGCTGGCGATCCCCGGCTATCAGGTGCCGTTTGCCAGCCGCGAAATGCCCATGCCCTATGGTTGGGGCACCGGTGGCGTGCAGGTCAGTGCGGCGGTATTGACCCCCGATGACGTGTTCAAGGTGATTGACCAAGGCGCAGACGACACGACGAACGCGGTGTCCATCCGGCGGTTCTTTCAAAAGACCGCAGGCGTTGCCGTGACCGAGGCCACGACCGAAGCCAGCGTTATCCAGACCCGCCACCGCATTCCCGAAGAGGCGCTGCGCGAGGATCAGATTATTGTCTATCAGGTGCCGATCCCCGAACCGCTGCGTTTTCTGGAACCGTCCGAGGTGGAAACCCGCAAGATGCACAGTCTGGAAGAATACGGGCTGATGCACGTGAAGCTATATGAAGATATCAGCCAGCACGGGGCGATTGCCACATCCTACGCCTATCCGGTCAAGGTTGAAGGGCGCTATGTCATGGACCCGTCACCGATCCCGAAATTCGACAATCCGAAACTGGAAATGGCCGGGATACAGTTGTTTGGTGCCGGGCGGGAACAGCGGATATATGCGCTCCCACCTTATACCAAGGTGGTCAGTCTGGACTTCGACGACTTCCCGTTCGAAGCAACCAAGGCCGACCATGCCTGTGACTTGTGCGGGGCCGACGACAGCTATCTCGACGAATTGATCGTCGATGACGCAGGCGGGCGCATGTTCATGTGTTCCGACACCGATTATTGCGGCAAGCGTCGCAAGGATGGCCATGTGGGTGCCCAAGGTGTCCCCTATCAGGAGGACGCGGCATGACCCCGCTTTTGCAAGTCAGCAATATTGCGAAATTCTATGGGCACCGGATTGGCTGCACGGATGTGTCATTCGATCTGTACCCCGGCGAGGTGATGGGCATTGTCGGCGAAAGCGGATCGGGCAAATCTACCTTGCTGAATTGTCTGGCGGGGCATCTGACCCCCGACACCGGCGCTGTGCGTTTCGACACGCGCACCGATGGTCTGCGCGATACCGTCACAATGAGCGAACCCGAGAGGCGCATGTTGTCGCGCACCGACTGGGCGTTTGTTCATCAACATGCGCGTGATGGGCTGCGGATGAACGTTAGCGCGGGCGGCAATGTGGGCGAACGGCTGATGGCCGTGGGCGCACGCCACTACGGTGATATTCGCGCGACCGCGACGGACTGGCTGGGCCGGGTCGAGATCAGCGAAGACCGGATTGACGACCGCCCGACCGCATTTTCCGGCGGCATGCAACAGCGGCTGCAGATTGCGCGCAATCTGGTCACGGGGCCGCGGCTGGTGTTCATGGATGAACCCACGGGTGGTCTGGATGTCAGCGTTCAGGCGCGGCTGCTTGACCTGTTGCGCGGTCTGGTCCGCGAGATGAACCTGAGCGCGATCATCGTCACCCACGATCTTGCCGTTGTACGCCTGCTTGCGGATCGGCTGATGGTCATGAAAGACGGTCATGTGGTTGAAACCGGCCTGACGGATCAGGTGCTGGATGATCCGCAACACGGGTACACCCAACTTCTTGTTTCCTCTGTCTTGCAGGTTTAAGCTTATGATCTCTGTCGAAAATGTCTCGAAATCCTTTACGCTGCACAATCAGGGCGCGGCGGTTATTCCGGTAATGCGGGGTGCGTCGCTACAGGTGGCGCGCGGTGAATGTGTCGCGCTGGTGGGCGCGTCCGGTGCCGGGAAATCGACGCTGATGCGGATGATTTACGGTAATTATCTGGCCGCCGCCGGGCGCATCATGATCGGCGATGTGGATGTGGCGGTGGCCCAGCCGCGCGATATTCTGCAACTGCGGCGCTATACACTGGGCTATGTCAGCCAGTTTTTGCGCGTCGTGCCGCGTGTGCCGACGGTCGCGGTCGTGGCCGAACCGCTGCTGGCGACAGGCACCCCACGGGATGCGGCGTTGGCGCGGGCAGAAGTGCTGCTGGACAGGCTCAATATCCCGCAGCGGCTTTGGTCGCTCAGCCCGACGACCTTTTCTGGCGGCGAACAGCAGCGGGTCAACATTGCACGCGGTTTTGCCTATGATTATCCGGCGCTTTTGCTGGACGAACCCACCGCCAGTCTGGATGGGACCAACCGCGAGGTTGTGATGTCGATGATCGAACAGGCCAAGGCGCGCGGCGCGGCGATCATTGGTATCTTCCATGACGAGGCGGCCCGCGCGCGCGTCTGTGACCGCGAAATCGACGTGACCGGCTTTACCCCCAAGGCCGCCGCGTGACGGGGCGCTTTATCGCTGTTGTCGGCCCATCGGGTGTTGGCAAAGACAGCGTCATGGCGGCCATGGCCAAAGCCGAGCCGCGCCTGACGCTGGCCCGCCGGGTGATTACCCGCCCGTCCGATGCGGGCGGCGAAGATTTTGATGGCGTGACGGTGGACCAGTTTGCGCGGATGCGCAGCGCGGGGTTCTTCGCGCTTTCATGGCCTGCGCATGGGCTGTCCTACGGCATTCCGCTCTGCGTCGAAACATGGCTGAATGCCGGCCAGGATGTGTTGGCCAACCTGTCGCGCACTATGCTTGGGGCCGCAAAAGCGCGGTTTGCGCGCAGCGAGGTCCTGATGTTGACCGCATCGCATGACGTGCTTGCGGCGCGGCTGGTCGCGCGGGGGCGGGAAGATACCCACGACGTCGCCCGCCGCCTGAAACGCGCGGACTATGCCTTGCCCGCCGATATCATGGTCCATGTGATCGACAATGGCGGCGCACTGGACGACACGGTGCGACATGCGCTGGACCTGCTTTATCCGGCCAACGCATAGCGATGGATTTCATGGAACAAACCCGCCGTGTCCTGACCCAGAAGCGTCAGGTGATCAATGACAAAGGGCTGTGGGATCAGCGGCGTCAGGACCGGCGTCAGCTGGTCTGCAACGGACTGCGCCGTTGCGTCGTCGACGCGCCCGGTCAGCGTCATGTGAAACGCGAAGTCGTCCATCACATAGGGATAGCCCCACTGGATCAGGTTCAGGTCCTGCTGCGGCGTCAATCCGCGCCGCCGTCGCTTGGCAATATCGCTGGGCTTGGCCGGTGCGCGAAACGGATCAAGGTCGCGCACGATACATGCGGCCAGCGCGCGCAGCGCGGGCACATCGCCGACCGGGCGGATCGCCATGAAGCCATGATGCTGCTGCAATGTCATCTGTTGTACGGTGACCGGCGCAGTGCGGGCAGCCAATCGCGTGATGGCCGCAGACAGCCCATCGGCGGTTGTCCCGCTGTGCAGCCCAAAGGGCGCCTTGAGCGTTGCATGAAACCCGTATTGACGCGGTACATCCGTCAGGGCCGCGACATCCAGATCGCCCACTGCCGGGTGATCGACCCTGCGGCTTTGGTGACTGTCCCAGCCCAACCAAGCCGCGCAGAAATCAGCGAAAGCCCCAGCTGGCGGTGTGTAGAAAACTGCATATCTGATAAACATAGCACCCCTTGCCAAGACAGCGTGACAAAGCCATGACACAAGACATTATTTTCGCCAATGCCCGGATTATTCTACCTCAAGAGGTGGTTCAGGGCAGTTTGCGCGTTCGCGACGGCGTGATTGTCGACATCGCCGCAGGCGGCAGTGTTCCGCAGGGGGCCATGGACTGCGAAGGCGACTTTGTCAGTCCGGGACTGATCGAGCTGCATACCGACAATCTGGAGCGTCACATGGCGCCGCGACCCAAGGTGGATTGGCCGCATCGCGCGGCGATCATCGCGCATGACCGTGAACTGGCGGGCACCGGCATTACGACGGTGTTCGATGCGATCCGGGTCGGGTCCATCGTGTCTGACAATGGCAAACGTTATGGCAAATACGCCCGGCAGATGGCCGACGAAATTCTGGGTATGCGCGACGCCGGGGCGCTCAAGATCAGCCACCACATCCACCTGCGCGCCGAAGTCTGCTCGGAAACGCTGGTCGATGAACTGGCCGAGTTTTCACCGGCGGATCGGATCGGGATTGTATCGCTGATGGACCACACACCGGGCCAGCGCCAGTTCACCGACCTGCAAAAGTTCGAAGATTACGTTTGCGGCAAACACGGGATGGATCGGGTCAGCTTCACCGCCTATGTGGATTTTCTGTACGGCCTGCAGGATCGGCTGGGGGCCACACATGAGACCGCAACAGTTGCCGCCGCGCACCGCTATGGCGCGGCATTGGCCAGCCACGACGACACGACCGCCGCACAGGTCGCGGCCAGTCATGCGCATGGGATAACGCTGGCCGAATTTCCCACGACGGTGGCGGCCGCCGATGCGTGCCACGTGTCGGGTATTGCCACGATCATGGGGTCGCCGAACCTTGTGCGCGGCGGTTCGCATTCCGGCAATGTGGCGGCGCATGAATTGGCGGCGCTGGACCGGCTTGATATATTGTCATCCGACTACGTGCCGGCGTCATTGCTCTTGGGGGCGGTGCAGTTGGGTGACATCTGGGGCAACCCCGCGCGCGGCATTGCGGCTGTCACGGCGAACCCCGCACAAAAGGTGGGGTTGACCGACCGGGGCACCGTGGCGATTGGCAAGCGCGCCGATCTGATCCGCTTTGCGCGCCGCCATGACGTGCCGATAATACAGTCGGTCTGGTCGGCGGGTAGCCGGGTTGCATAGCGTCCAAGGGCGGGATCGCCAAAAACCTTGCGCGGCGTTCACTGTTTTGATGTAACAATACCCCACGGGCCGCATGGGCCGCGCATGGTACGGGCTGGCAACCCCGATGCGATTGCCCCATATCTGTTACGAAAGCGCCATGTCGTGGCCTTGGCGTGGCAAAGGATATGGTGTGACCCAGACAAACTTGACGGCAGAATGGATCGAACGGTTTCCGGGCCTCTCCCGGCTGAAACCGGAGACCAAGCAACAGCTTTTGCAGCGCAGCGCGATTGTGAACGTGGCGCGCGATACGGTTGTATTCGGCCCCGGAAAGTCGCCTGAAAACATGTTGTTCCTGCTTGATGGCACGGTGCGGGTGCAACAGGTGTCCGACACTGGCCGCGAGATTGTCCTGTACCGGATTCATGCCGGCGAAAGCTGCGTGCTGACCACGGCCTGCCTGCTGGCCTATGATGATTATTCCGCCGAAGGCATCGCCGAAACCGACGTGCAGGCCGCCGCCGTGCCCCGCGACGTGTTTGACGATCTGGTCGCGCAGTCGAAATCATTTCGCAGCTTCGTGTTTGCCGCGTTTTCCAAGCGGATCACCGATCTGTTCTTGATGGTCGACGAGGTGGCGTTCCAACGTATCGACGTCCGTCTGGCGCACAAGCTGATCGAACTGTCCGAAGGCCGCGACACGATCGCCACCACACACCAGAAACTGTCCGTCGAACTGGGTACGGCGCGCGAAGTGATTTCGCGGCAGCTACAGGAATTCCAGCGACGCGGCTGGATCGAACAGTCCCGTGGCACCGTTGCCATTCTCAGCCGGGCAAAGCTGGAAAATCTGGCCGACAAAAACCTGTAACGCTTTCTTCTTGGCTCGGTGACAATGTCACCGACGCTGCGACTCATTATGTGTAGTAAGGTCGCAGAGTTTTGAGGAGTAGCAGAAATGACCGTAGATATCGGGCCGCTTGACCGCTTTGTCCGGCTGACGCTTGGGCTTGTGTTGATCATGCTGCCGCTGGCAAGCGGCGCGGCGGTGTTCGCAATGACATGGATCAACTACGTGTCTATCGCCGGGGCTATTGTGATATTGGTAACTGCAGCGACGCAGTTTTGTGTCATTTATCGAATTTTTGGCATTCAGACGTGTAAGGAACGATGATGGAAACTTTATTTACGCCTTGGCAGTCCTTGGGCGGCGGCGCCTTGATCGGCGTGGCTTCCGTGCTTTTGATGGCGACGATGGGCCGGATCATGGGTGCGACCGGCATTCTGGCGGGGCTTTTGTATCCGGCGGGCTGGTCTGACTGGTCATGGCGTGCTGCCGTGCTTGCGGGCATGGCCAGCGGGCCGTTGGCGGTGTCGCTGCTGACGGGGCACATGCCTGTCGTGCAGGTGCCGGTATCCACGCCGATGTTGATTGTCGGCGGCTTTATCGTCGGCGTTGGCGTGACCTTTGGGTCGGGCTGCACGTCCGGGCATGGGGTTTGCGGCATGGCACGGCTTTCGCCGCGGTCAATTGCGGCTGTCATTACATTCATGATCACGACGGGCCTGACGGTCTATGTCGTGCGTCACATCATCGGAGGGTAAGCCATGCGTCTTGTCATATGCTATATCATCGGTCTGGTTTTCGGTGTCGGCATCTCTATCTCCGGGATGGCCAACCCTGCAAAGGTACTGAACTTTTTCGACGTTGCCGGAATCTGGGACCCCAGCCTGATCTTTGTGATGGGCGGGGCGGTTGTTGTCACCTTCATCGGCTACCGTGTCGTGCTGCGCCGTCCGGCCCCGTTGCTGGGGCAGGGGTTTCAACTGCCGACGCGGCGCGACCTTGATCTGCCGCTGATCGGTGGCTCTGCGGTCTTTGGTGTGGGCTGGGGTATTGCCGGGTTCTGCCCCGGTGGTGCGTTGCCGGTCCTTGGCACCGGACGCTCAGAGGTGTTCGTGTTCGTTGCGGCACTGCTGGTGGGTATCTTCGCGGTTAATACTCTGCGCCGCTCGTTGGCTGCGCGCAGTGCAACAGTATGATTTTTAGGGAAAAGAGGAACTGAAATGACATATCCAGTCAACATGGACGTCAAACCCGACGTTTCGGCCCATTTCGACGAGGCCACAAATACCATCAGCTATATCGTCAAGGACCCGTCCAGCAATCATTGCGCCATCATCGACAGCGTGATGGACATCGACTATGCCGCTGGCCGCATCACCTATGACCATGCCAATGCGCTGATCGCCGAGATCGAGCAGCGTGGCCTGACCTTGGACTGGATCATCGAAACCCATGTCCACGCCGACCACCTGAGCGCTGCGCCCTATATTCAGGAAAAGCTGGGTGGCAAGATCGGCGTCGGCGACAAGATTATGGTCGTGCAGGAAACCTTTGGGAAAGTGTTCAACGAGGGCACAGAATTCCAGCGCGATGGGTCGCAATTCGATGCGCTTTTCAAGGAAGGTGATACCTACAAGATCGGCAATATGGACGCCTTTGCGATGTATACGCCGGGCCATACGCCGGCCTGCATGGTCCATGTGATCGGCGATGCGGCCTTTACGGGTGACACGCTGTTCATGCCTGACGGCGGTTCGGCCCGTGCCGATTTCCCCGGCGGCGACGCAGGCGAGCTTTACGACAGTATCCAAAAGGTGCTGTCCCTGCCTGACGATATGCGTCTGTTCATGTGTCACGACTATGGCCCCAATGGCCGCGATATTCAGTGGGAAACCACGGTCGCTGATGAAAAGGCGCACAATATCCATGTGGGCGGTGGCAAGACCCGCGAAGAATTCATCAAGTTTCGCACCGAACGCGATGCCCAACTGGACATGCCCCGGCTGATTATCCCGTCGTTGCAGGTGAATATGCGTGCCGGTGCCGTGCCGACGGACAAAGACGGCAAGCCGATGCTCAAGGTGCCGGTCAACGGCCTATAATCGCAAACTGGGATACGCAGATGGAAATCAAGACGCTCACCTCTGGCCTGTCGGTCAGTCCGCAAATCACGGTCGCCGATATGCAGGCGATCAAGGATAAGGGGTTTCGCTCGGTCATCTGCAATCGCCCGGATGGCGAAGGCGCCGATCAGCCGGGCTTTGAAGAAATCGCCGCTGCGGCCAAAAAACTTGGGCTGGAGGCGGATTATCTGCCAATCGTCGCCGGTAAAGTCGGCGACGATGATGCGGTGGCCTTTGGTAAATCCCTGTTGGATTTGCCGGGGCCGACGTTGGCCTATTGCCGGACCGGGACCCGCTCGGCCACGCTTTGGTCGTTGGCCGAGGCCGAGACACGCAGCGTGTCCGATATCCTCGCCATCACCAAGGCGGCGGGCTATGACATGGGCGGGGTCGTGCGCCGGATCGCCAATGGCGGCAAGACACCTACCGACCGCGCCGATGCCAGCTACGAGGTTGTGATCGTGGGGGCGGGGGCCGCCGGGATCGCGGTTGCCGCCAGTTTGAAGGCGCGCAAGCCGGGGCTTGAGATTGCGATCATTGATCCTGCCGATATCCATTATTACCAACCCGGCTGGACCATGGTCGGTGCCGGTGTTTTCGACGCCCCTGAAACGGCGCGCACGATGGGGTCGCTGATCCCGCGCGGCGTGCATTGGATCAAGTCGGCCGTCGCCGCGTTTGAGCCAAAGGACGACGCGGTCATTCTGGATGGCTGCCGGGTCGTGAAATACAAACGTCTGATCGTCTGTCCGGGGCTGAAGCTGTATTGGAACAAGGTCGAAGGTCTGGTCGAGACGTTGGGCAAAAATGGTGTCACCTCCAACTATCGCTATGATCTTGCGCCCTACACATGGGAATTGGTGCAAGGCCTCAAAAAAGGCCGGGCGATTTTCACCCAGCCGCCGATGCCCATCAAATGTGCCGGTGCGCCGCAAAAGGCGATGTACCTGTCCGGCGATGCATGGTCCCGGCGCGGTGTTCTCAAGGATATCGACATCCACTTCAACAATGCCGGTGGCGTGCTGTTCGGGGTCAAGGATTACGTGCCCGCGCTCGAGCAATACGTGGAAAAATATGATGTCACGCTGAATTTCTTCCACAATCTTGTGGCGGTGGATGGGGATGCCAAAAAGGCGTGGTTCGATGTGATCAGGCCCGACGCGCCGGTTGAACGGGTCGAGATGGCGTTTGACATGATGCATGTCTGCCCACCCCAGACCGCACCTGATTTCATCCGTGTCTCGCCATTGGCGGATGCGGCTGGCTGGATTGACGTCGATCAGGCCACGCTGCGCCATAAAACCTACGAAAACATCTGGTCGCTGGGCGACGTGATGAATGCGCCCAACGCCAAAACGGCTGCCGCGGCGCGTGTGCAGGCACCGGTTGTGGCCGAAAACGTGGTCGCTGACATGCGGGGCCGCGCCCCTGTGGCGCAGTACAACGGCTATGGTTCGTGCCCGCTGACGGTCGAGCGCGGCAAGATCGTTCTGGCCGAATTCGGCTACGGTGGCACGCTCTTGCCCAGCTTCCCCAAGTTTCTGGTCGATGGCACAAAACCCAGCCGCGCGGCGTGGTTCCTCAAGGAAAAAATACTGCCACCGATCTATTGGAAGGCCATGCTAAAGGGCCGTGAATGGATGGCCAAACCGGAAAAAGTGACGGTTGACTAAACCGTGTGTCCCGCCTCTGCCCGGTCCTGCGGGCCGGGGCCAACAATCACCTCACAATAATCGAGCCTGTCATGTCGGCATATCTTTCGCGTTTTCTGCCCATCCTGTCTTGGGGGCGTAGCTACAACGCTAGGTCATTTGGCAATGATATGGTCGCGGCTGTCATCGTCACGATCATGTTGATCCCGCAATCGCTGGCCTATGCGCTGCTGGCGGGATTGCCGCCAGAGGCCGGGCTTTATGCGTCCATCGCGCCGATCATTCTTTACGCGGTGTTCGGCACCAGCCGCGCGCTGGCGGTGGGTCCCGTCGCGGTGGTGTCGCTGATGACCGCCGCCGCCTTGGCCAATATCGCCGAGCAGGGGACGATGGGCTATGCCGTGGCCGCGCTGTCGCTGGCGGCGCTGTCGGGTGTGATGTTGCTGGCCTTGGGGGTGTTCCGTCTGGGCTTTATCGCCAATTTCCTGTCGCATCCGGTCATTGCGGGTTTCATCACGGCGTCCGGGATCATTATCGCGGCCAGCCAGTTGAAACATGTGCTGGGCATCAATGCAGAGGGTCACAACCTGTTGGAGATCGGCGGATCGCTGATCACACATCTGACGCAAATCCACTGGATCACGGCCCTTATCGGCGTCAGCGCCACCGCATTTCTGTTTTGGGTCCGCAAGGGGCTGAAACCATTGCTGCGCCGGATGGGGCTGGGGGCGGGTGCCGCCGACGTGATCGCCAAGGCCGGCCCTGTTGCGGCGGTCGTTGCCACGACCCTCGCCGTCTGGGGGCTGGATCTGGCAGCGCGCGGCGTGAAGATTGTCGGCGATGTACCCCAAAGCCTGCCGCCGCTGACCCTGCCGTCCTTCTCACCCGAACTTCTGGGGCAGTTGTTGCTACCCGCGTTCCTGATTTCGATCATTGGCTTCGTCGAATCCATTTCCGTTGCCCAGACACTGGCCGCCAAGAAGCGTCAGCGCATTGACCCCGACCAAGAGCTGATCGGCTTGGGTGCCGCAAATATCGCCGCATCCCTGACCGGCGGTTTCCCGGTGACGGGTGGCTTTTCGCGATCCGTGGTGAATTTTGACGCCGGCGCCGAAACGCCTGCTGCCGGTGCGTTCACCGCTGTCGGTCTGGCCATCGCCGCCGTCGCACTGACGCCGCTGATCTTCTTTCTGCCCAAGGCCACGCTGGCCGCCACGATTATCGTCGCCGTGCTGAGCCTTGTGGACTTCAGCATCCTCAAACGAAGTTGGGCGTATTCGAAGGCGGACTTTTCTGCGGTTCTGGCGACAATTCTGCTGACCCTTGGTGTCGGTGTCGAAGCAGGCGTTTCTGCGGGCGTCGCCTTGTCGGTGCTGCTGCATCTCTATAAATCGTCACGCCCTCACATTGCCGAAGTCGGCTTGGTGCCGGGTACCGAACACTTTCGCAACGTCTTGCGTCACAAGGTGCAGACGGATCCGCATGTGCTGACCCTGCGGGTGGACGAAAGCCTGTATTTCGCCAATGCCCGCTTTCTTGAAGACAGCATTCACGACCGCGTCGCCGCCAACAAGAATATCCGCCATGTGATCCTGCAATGTACGGCGATCAATGAAATCGACCTCAGTGCGCTGGAATCGCTCGAGGCGATCAACAACAGGCTGGCCGAGATGGACGTGAAACTGCATCTGTCCGAAGTCAAAGGCCCGGTGATGGACCGGCTGCAACGATCGCATTTTCTTGACCAGCTGACCGGCAAGGTTTTCCTGACACAGTTCGAAGCCGCAGGGGCGGTCAGGGCCTACACCGCCGCCGTCTGATCGGCTTTCCCAGGCGCGCCCGTTGCCCCGGTACATGCACACCGCGCCGGCGCTGTTGTCTTGCAAACCCGGTCTCGGGCCACGCCAAACGACAATGCGATTTGCGTGCAGACGTACGTACGCAGTCTGTACGGGTTGTGGACAGGTTCCGGCTGTGCATTTGTGACGTTTTCCCAAGGTTTCAGCGCGTTTTTACGTCATGGCCCGCGAAACCGTCGCCAGCCCCCACCGCGCGTTGCGCCGCCCTCTTGATCCGCCCGGTGCATCCGTCTATACGCCGCTGGTCGGAGGTCATAAATCCGACTCATATGTAACGCCGTGTTTGGCCGCTCCCGTCGCTGGGGGCCAATTCCGGCAGTAGGAGAAGCGACATGAAACTGAATGAACTGTCTGACAACCCAGGCGCCACCAAATCCCGCAAACGCGTTGGCCGTGGTGCCGGTTCGGGCATGGGTAAAACCGGTGGCCGTGGTATCAAAGGTCAGAAATCCCGTTCCGGCGTTGCCATCAAAGGCTTCGAAGGCGGCCAGATGCCCCTCTACCAGCGTCTGCCAAAGCGCGGCTTTAACAATATCAACCGCAAGACGTTTTCCGTTGTTAATCTGGGCCTTATCCAGAAATTCATCGACGAAGGCAAAATCGACGCCAAGGCCGACATCACCGAGGATGCACTGATCGCATCAGGTCTGGTGCGTCGCAAAAAGGACGGTATCCGCGTTCTTGCCAAGGGCGATCTGACAGCGACAGTCAACATCATGGTTACCGGCGCCTCCAAGGGTGCGGTCGATGCTGTGGCAAAGGCTGGCGGCTCTTTGACGGTCACAACACCGGCAGCGGCTGAGTAAGACCTTGTGAGCGGCGGCGCCGTCGCTTACATACCTCCTCAAGTTTACCCAAACGCCGCCACTCGGGGAACCGTCTGGCGGCGTTTATCATGAAAAGAGACCCAAATGGCTTCAGCAGCAGAGCAAATGGCATCCAACATCAGTTGGAGCGCGTTCGGCAAAGCAACTGAACTGCGTCAGCGCATCATGTTTACGATCGGACTTCTGATCGTCTACCGCCTTGGCACATTCATTCCCGTCCCCGGCATTGATGGCACCGCGCTCAAGCAGTTCATGGATGAAGCGGCGTCCGGGATCGGTGGCATCTTGTCGATGTTCACCGGTGGCGCGCTGTCGCGTATGGCGATTTTCACGCTTGGGATCATGCCGTACATTTCGGCGTCGATCGTTGTGCAACTGCTTGGCTCCATGTGGGAGCCGTTGAAAAACCTCAAGAAAGAGGGTGAGCAGGGGCGTCGAAAGATCAACCAATACACCCGCTACGGCACCGTGGTGCTGGCGACGGCGCAGGCCTACGGTCTTGCTGTCAGCCTCGAGGCTGGGGGTCTTGCCGCCGATCCGGGCCTGTTCTTCCGCGTGGCTTGCGTCGTTACGATTGTTGGCGGCACGATGTTCCTGATGTGGTTGGGCGAACAGATTACCGCGCGCGGTATCGGCAACGGCATCTCGCTGATCATCTTTGTGGGCATCATAGCCGAAATCCCTGCTGCTGCGGCACAGTTCTTGTCCCAAGGCCGCTCTGGCGCGATCAGCCCGTTGGTCATCATCGGCATCCTTGTCATGGTCGCAGTGATACTGACTTTCGTGGTCTTCATGGAACGATCATTGCGCAAGATACACATCCAATACCCGCGCCAGCAGCGTGGCATGAAGGTCTATGATGGGTCCTCCAGTCACCTTCCGATCAAGGTGAACCCCGCTGGCGTTATCCCTGCGATTTTCGCCTCTGCGCTTTTGTTGTTGCCCACGACGATCAGCACATTCAGCGGCGGAACCTCGGGTCCCGTCATGTCGACTATTCTGGCGCTTTTTGGGCCAGGTCAGCCGCTTTACCTGATTTTCTTTGGCGCCATGATTGTATTTTTCACATATTTTTACACGCGTGAAGTCGCCTTCAAAACCGAAGATGTCGCCGAAAACCTCAAGAACCAAAACGGCTTTGTGCCGGGTATTCGTCCGGGCAAGAAAACCGCCGAATATCTGGACTATGTGGTGACCCGCATTCTGGTTCTCGGCTCAGGGTATCTGGCACTTGTGGCGCTGCTGCCGGAAATCATTCGGGCACAATTGTCGATACCGTTTTACTTTGGCGGCACATCAGTTTTGATTATCGTGTCCGTTGGGATGGACACGATCCAACAGATACAGTCACATCTGGTGGCGCATCAGTACGAAGGTCTGATTGAAAAGTCGCAGCTGCGCGGTAAGCGGAGTGCAACCAAACGTAAGGGGCCAACGCGTCGATGAATATTATACTGCTGGGGCCGCCGGGGGCGGGCAAGGGAACACAGGCGCGCAAGCTCGTGGAAGAACGTGGCATGGTGCAGTTGAGCACCGGCGATATGCTACGTGCCGCGCGCACAAGCGGCACGCAGATGGGCAAGGTCGTAGCGGATGTCATGGACCGCGGCGAACTTGTGACAGATGAGATCGTGATCGGTCTGATCCGTGAACAGTTGACCAGTGGCAATGCCGCAGGCGGCTACATATTTGATGGTTTTCCCCGCACGCTGGCACAGGCTGATGCCTTGGGTGATTTGCTGGCAGAGCTGGGCGAAACGCTTGATTGCGTGATCGAAATGCAGGTTGATGATGAGGCGCTTGTCACCCGGATCACCGCGCGTTCGACATGCGGTGCCTGTGGCGAAGTCTACAACGACAACACAAAACCAATCCCTGCTGATGGCAAATGCATCAAATGTGGCGCATCTGATTTCCAGCGCCGTGCGGATGACAACGAAGATAGCCTGCGGACGCGGCTGATGGCCTACTATAAGCAGACCAGCCCTCTTGTTGGGTACTACTATGCCAAGGGCGATCTGAAAACTGTAGACGGTCTGGCAAGCGTCGATGAAGTCGCAGCATCAATCAGCGCGGCACTGAAATAGACAGCCATCGCCTGTTGGGACCGGCGTCGGGCAGATGGATTTTCCAGAAAGTTCATCGCGGCCTTGTGGGAGTGTTGACCATTCCCTGAATGCCCCCTAAACAGCGCCATCCCTAAAGGGAATCGCTTCATGATGAAGGGGTCGCCCCCCGAAATCATTGATCACCTCGATATGACGCAGCCCGGCGCTCAACGCTCCGGGCTTCCGTTGTGAAAAAAGGGTCTGGTATGACGGACCCGCAACGAAAAGGAATTGCACACGTGGCACGTATTGCCGGCGTAAACATCCCGACTGCAAAGCGGGTTCCAATCGCCCTGACTTACATCACCGGTATTGGTAACACCAAAGCCGAAGAAATCTGCGAAGCTGTCAAGATTGACCGCGCACGCCGTGTTAACGAACTGTCCGACGCAGAAGTGTTGGCCATTCGCGAATACATCGACGCGAACCTGACCGTCGAAGGTGACCTGCGTCGCGAGACACAGTTGAACATCAAGCGCCTGATGGACCTTGGTTGCTATCGTGGTCTGCGCCACCGTCGGAACCTGCCGGTTCGTGGTCAGCGGACACACACAAACGCACGCACACGCAAGGGCCCTGCAAAGGCCATTGCCGGCAAAAAGAAATAAGGAGGGTCTGACAGATGGCACGCGATACCAAACGCACCAAAAAGAAGGTCTCCAAGAACATCGCCGCAGGCGTTGCTCACGTGAACTCTTCGTTCAACAACACAAAAATCCTGATTTCCGACGTGCAGGGCAATGCCATTGCATGGTCATCCGCAGGCACCATGGGCTTCAAAGGGTCGCGTAAATCGACACCTTACGCGGCACAGATGGCGGCTGAGGATGTGGGCAAGAAAGCACAAGATCACGGCGTCAAGACGCTTGAAGTCGAAGTGCAGGGTCCCGGGTCCGGTCGTGAATCGGCGCTGCGTGCGCTGGCTGCTGCTGGTTTCAACATCACCTCGATCCGTGATGTGACACCAATGGCGCACAACGGCTGCCGCCCACCAAAGCGCCGTCGCGTTTAATTACCACCCAAACGCTTTGGGGTCGCGCAATTTTGCACGGCCCCAATCCGTCATTTTGAAACCTCGGGCGTTTGCCTTTCGGACATGAAGGCAGACAGGAATGGAGGGACGCATGATCCACAAGAACTGGGCTGAATTAATCAAGCCAACACAACTGGACGTCAAGCCGGGCAACGACCCGATGCGTCAGGCAACTGTGATTGCCGAACCGCTTGAGCGTGGCTTTGGCCTGACGCTTGGCAACGCGCTGCGCCGCATCTTGATGTCGTCGCTGCAAGGTGCCGCCATTACGGCTGTGCAAATTGACAACGTGCTGCACGAATTTTCCAGCGTTTCCGGTGTGCGTGAAGACGTCACCGATATCGTGCTGAACCTCAAAGGCGTCGCCATCCGTATGGAAGTCGAAGGGCCAAAGCGTTTGTCCGTTCAGGCCAAAGGCCCGGGCGTTGTGACCGCTGCTGACATCTCCGAGACCGCCGGCATCGAGATCCTGAACAAGGACCATGTGATCTGCCACCTCGACGAGGGTGCCGATCTGTACATGGAACTGACGGTGAACACCGGTAAGGGCTATGTCGCCGCTGAAAAGAACAAGCCAGAAGATGCGCCCATCGGTATGATGGCCATTGACGCGATATATTCGCCTGTCAAAAAAGTCAGCTACGACGTGCAGCCAACCCGTGAAGGTCAGGTTCTGGACTATGATAAGCTGACCATGAAAGTTGAAACCGATGGGTCGCTGACACCTGACGATGCTGTGGCGTATGCCGCGCGCATTCTTCAGGATCAGCTGTCGATTTTCGTCAACTTCGATGAACCTGAATCAGCGACCGCTGGTGCAGACGATGATGGTCTGGAATTCAACCCGCTGCTGCTCAAGAAAGTGGACGAGTTGGAACTGTCTGTCCGTTCGGCAAACTGCCTCAAGAACGACAACATCGTCTATATCGGCGATCTGATCCCGAAAACCGAAGCAGAAATGCTGCGCACTCCGAACTTCGGCCGCAAATCTTTGAACGAGATCAAAGAAGTGCTGTCCGGCATGGGTCTGCACCTTGGCATGGACGTCGAGGACTGGCCACCGGACAACATCGAAGATCTTGCGAAGAAATTCGAAGATCAGTTTTAAGACAATGTAGGGCGGGGTTTTCCCCGCCTTGCCGCACGACCCTGGGCAATCCTGCCCCAATAATACGGCTGGCACGCATCAGACCGTTGGACAAAGTATAATTCTTTAGGAGACTACAAAATGCGTCACGCAAGCGGTTATCGCAAGCTGAACCGGACCCACGAACACCGCAAGGCGTTGTTCGCGAACATGGCTGGTTCCTTGATCGAACACGAACAAATCAAAACAACGCTGCCAAAGGCCAAGGAATTGCGCCGGATCGTTGAAAAGCTGATCACACTTGGCAAGCGCGGCGACCTGCATGCCCGTCGTCAGGCTGATGCGCGTCTCAAGCAGGACATTCACACAGCAAAGCTGTTTGAAGTGCTTGGCCCACGCTATCAGGACCGTCAGGGTGGCTATGTCCGCATCATGAAGGCCGGCTTCCGTTACGGCGACATGGCGCCGATGGCGATCATTGAATTCGTCGACCGCGACGTCGACGCCAAAGGCGCGGCTGATAAGGCACGCTTGGCCGAATACGAAGCCGCCGAGGATTGATCCCGACGCCACTTCGCTAAAGTTTTGTAAAGCCTCGCTACACTAGCGGGGCTTTCGCTTTTCCAAACAAGGCATATGTTGACCCCATGGCCGATCTTTTCGACACTGGACCCGCGACTGCACCGACAGGCTCCCGCCCGTTGGCCGACCGTTTGCGCCCGGCGAAGATCGCGGATGTCATCGGTCAGGACCAAGTTTTGGGGCCTGACGCACCACTGGGCACCATGTTGGCATCCGGTTCGCTGTCATCGCTGATCTTCTGGGGGCCACCCGGCGTCGGCAAAACCACAATCGCGCGTCTTCTGGCCGCGGAAACTGACCTCCATTTCGTCCAGATCAGCGCGATATTCACAGGCGTTCCTGACCTGCGAAAGGTGTTTGAGGCTGCCAAGATACGCCGCCAAAATGGCAAGGGGACGTTGCTGTTCGTCGATGAAATCCACCGCTTTAACAAGGCGCAGCAGGACGGTTTTCTACCCTACATGGAGGACGGCACGATCCTTTTGGTTGGTGCCACGACGGAAAACCCCAGCTTTGAATTGAACGCCGCCGTATTGAGCCGGTCGCAGGTTCTGATCCTGACCCGGTTGACGCTTGTCGATCTGGAGCGTCTTGCGCAACGTGCCGAAAAAGAGCTGGACCGCCCACTGCCGCTTGAAGGTTCTGCTCGCGAGACACTGCTTGACATGGCCGACGGCGACGGGCGCGCGCTGCTGAACCTGGTCGAACAGATCATGGCCTGGAAGATGGACAAGAAGCTGACGACCGATGACCTGACCAAACGCCTGATGAAGCGGGCAGTCAAATATGATAAATCTGGCGACGAGCATTATAACCTAATCAGCGCGCTGCACAAATCCGTGCGCGGGTCTGATCCGGACGCGGCCCTTTACTGGTTCGCGCGGATGCTGGCAGGCGGCGAAGACCCGCGGTATCTGGCGCGCCGGATCACGCGGATGGCTGTCGAAGACATCGGCTTGGCCGACCCGCAGGCCCAAGCGGTTTGCCTGCAATCGTGGGAAACATACGAACGGCTTGGCAGCCCCGAAGGTGAACTGGCGTTGGCCCAAGCCGTCACCTATCTTGCGCTCGCGCCTAAATCGAATGCGGCTTACGTGGCGTATAAGGTCGCCGTTGTTGCGGCTAAACAGACCGGATCAGAACCACCGCCCAGCCATATTCTGAATGCGCCAACGAAGTTGATGAAGGAACAGGGGTTTGGCGCGGGCTACAGCTATGATCATGACGCCGAAGATGGATTTTCAGGGCAAAACTATTTTCCGGAAACCATGAAGCGCGGGGTCTATTATCTGCCCGTGGACCGTGGCTTTGAACGCGAGCTGAAGAAACGGGTTGATTTCTTTGCGGGCCTGCGGGCCAAGCGTCAGAGTTGACAACAGCCCGTCGTCGGGCGATGGCAGGCCCTATGTATATGACCTTTCTTTATGTGGCTCTGGGTGGTGCAATCGGTGCCTCCGCGCGTTTGGCGACCGGCATGGCGCTGATGCGCGCGTTCGGCGCGGGGTTTCCTGTGGCGACACTGTCGATCAACGTGATCGGTTCGTTCCTGATGGGGGCTGTTGTCAGTTACGGCACCGCGCGCGACATCGGGGTTCTGCAACCGCTGGTGATGGTTGGTATTCTTGGCGGCTTCACGACGTTTTCGGCGTTTTCGCTTGATGCAGTGCGGCTGCTGGAGCGCGGGCAATACTGGGAAATGGGCGCATATATGGTCCTGTCGGTCGTTTTGTCGGTTGCGGCACTGATCGCGGGCATGGCTCTTATTAAGGTGATTTACTCATGAGTGGCGTACAAACACGTATTATCGGCCCGGACGACGGCGACCAACGGGTCGACCGTTATCTGCGCCGCCTGTTTCCACATCTGACCCAGGGGCGCATCGAAAAGCTGTGCCGCAAGGGCGAAATACGCGTCGATGGCGGGCGGGTGAAATCCGCGACCCGGCTTGAGGTCGGCCAAAAGGTGCGAATCCCGCCGCTGCCCTCGGAAGAAGAAGTCGCGGCGCAGACAAGTCTGGCCAAATCTGGTGTGACCAAGGCGGATGCCAAGCTGATCCAATCTTGCGTGATCTACCGCGACGATCACATCATTGCGATCAACAAACCGGCTGGGCTGGCCACGCAGGGCGGGTCCAAAACCACCCGCCACGTTGATGGCATGGCCGAGGCCCTGACGTTTGACTACGATGAAAAACCGCGTCTTGTGCATCGGCTGGACAAGGACACTTCTGGTGTTTTGCTGCTGGCCCGGACCCGGACGATGGCCAAGCAACTGACGGAAAACCTAAAGCATCGCGAGACGCGCAAGATCTATTGGGCCGCCGTTGCCGGTGTGCCGCATCCACGCGCCGCCACGATCAAATACGGTCTGGTCAAGGCGCCGGGCCACGGCAAAGGCGGCGAGAACGAAAAGATGCGCTGTGTTCACCCACGCGAGGTGGACAGTACCGAAGGCGCCAAGCGGGCAACGACGGATTATGCCGTCATGGATACACTGGGTTCGCGGGCGTCATGGTGCGCGTTGGTGCCGATCACGGGCCGCACCCATCAGCTGCGGGCACATATGGCCGAAATCGGGCATCCGATCATTGGTGACGGGAAATATGGTGGTTCTGGTCAGGAAAACCTTGGTGACGGGTGGGGCGCTGGTATGGGCGGCGAGATTAGCCGCAAGATGCATCTGCACGCGCGTTCACTGACCATCGAACACCCTGTGACCGGAGCGACCCTGCACCTGACCGCGCCGCTGCCAGAGCATATGCAGAACACTTGGGACTATGTAGGTTGGGTCGTGGGGCATGCGCCCGTCGATCCGTTCAATATGCCAGATGCGTGATTTGCGTCTGGTAATCTTCGATGTCGACGGCACGCTGGTCGATAGTCAGGCCGAGATTATGGCAGCGATGATCTTTGCCTTTGGGGCCAACAGCTTGGCGGTGCCGGAACGCGCGGCTGTGTTGTCCATCGTTGGGTTGTCGCTGGACGAAGCTTTTGTAAAATTGTGCCCCGAGGCGTCGCCGCCGGCGCGCGCCCTGCTGGTGCAGGCCTACAAAGACGCGTTCAATGATCTGCGCGGCGCCGACGGGCAGGGGGAACGCAGCCCGCTGTTTCCCGGCGCCCGCGATGCGCTGGCGTTGCTGCAGGCGCAGGATCATACGTTGCTCGCCGTGGCCACAGGAAAATCGCGGCGTGGCTTGGACAAGATGCTGGAAAAGCATGGGCTGACCGGCATGTTTCACAGTGAGCAGGTGGCCGATCACCATCCGTCCAAGCCGAATCCTTCGATGATCCTGACTGCGCTGAATGAAACCGGTATCGCGGCGCGCGCGGCGATCATGCTGGGCGATACGACCTATGACATGGATATGGGACGTGCCGCAGGTGTGCGGACCATTGGTGTCAGCTGGGGCTACCACCCCGCCGAGGCTTTGCAGCCCGATATTCTTATTCACGACTTTGCGGCGCTTGGTGGTGCCGTTGATCAACTGACAGGATCACAGCCATGAGCGATTGGAAGCCAAAACGGTTTTGGAAAGCCGCAACACCTGTCCCTTGCGACGGGGGACATACCGTGCAGTTGGATGGCCGCCCGGTCAAGACCCCGGCCAAGGCGGCGCTGGTGGTTCCGACGCTTGCCATGGCCGAAGCGATTGCAGCCGAATGGGACGCACAAACCACGCTGGTTGACCCCCGCACGATGCCCGTCACACGTGGGGCCAACGCAGCAATCGACAAGGTCCGGACGCAGCGCGAAGAAGTGATCACGCTGTTGGCCGAATATGGTGACAGCGACCTGCTATGCTACCGGGCCGAAGGGCCCGATGGGCTGATCGAACGGCAGGCTGGCGCATGGGATCCGGTTCTTGAATGGGCAGCCGAAGCGCTGGACGTGCGGTTGAGCGTGGGCGTCGGCGTTATGCATGTGACACAGGATCCGGCGGCGCTGGCACGTCTCACGTCCGAACTTGCGACGCTCGATGATTTTGCACTGGCGGCGGCACATGACCTAATTAGTATTACAGGGTCACTGATTCTAGCCTTGGCTGTGACCCGCGCGGCGCGTCCGCCAGAGGAAATCTGGCTACTGTCGCGGATAGATGAACACTGGCAGATCGAGCAGTGGGGCGCGGACGACGAAGGTAGCGCTAACGAAATGATCAAGCGTGCCGCATTTTTGGACGCCGCGCGATTCTATAGGTTAGCGCTAGCATGAAAAAATCGGCGTGCTTTATTTTGCCTGCCGAGATTTCTGCACTTTTATTGAGCATTTACACTTTGTTTTGCAATTGGTGGCCTTGACGTTGTAGACGGATTGCGCACATTCTACGCGCGTTAGGGCGGGCTCCCGCCTATACATAAATGACTGTCGTAAAAGGCAGGACAAAAATTGGCCGTCTCCGAATCGGAGATGGAAACTCAGGAAGAGGTAAAAATGAATAAAACCGTATTCTTCGGCGGGCTTGCTATTGCTGGTTTGGCTGCTGGTGTGGCTTCGGCTGCAACGCTTGATGACGTAAAAGCGCGTGGCTCGCTGAACTGCGGCGTGACCACTGGTCTTGTCGGCTTCGCTGCACCTGACGCGAACGGCGTCTGGGCTGGTTTCGACGTTGACATGTGTCGCGCTGTTGCCGCCGCCATTTTCGGCGACCCAACCGCAGTTGAGTTTGTGCCAACAACAGGCCAGACTCGGTTCACGGCTCTTGCGTCCGGTGAAATCGACCTTTTGGCACGCAACACGACTTGGACATTCAGCCGCGATACCGACCTTAAGTTCGACTTTGTCGGCGTGAACTACTACGATGGTCAGGGCTTCATGGTCCCTAAGGCGCTTGGCGTGACATCTGCCAAGGACCTGGACGGTGCGACGATATGTATTCAGACCGGTACAACAACAGAGCTGAACCTGGCAGATTTCTTCCGTACCAACAACATCAGCTACGAGCCAGTTCCGATCGAAACCAATGCTGAAGCACAGCAGCAGTACCTAGCAGGCGCTTGTGACGTGTTCACAACAGACGCGTCTGGCCTGGCTGCGACACGTGCGACTTTTGAAGTTCCGGGCGATCACGTTCTGCTTCCCGAAATCATCTCCAAAGAGCCACTCGGCCCGCTTGTTCGCCACGGCGACAACGAATGGGGCGACATTGCGATGTGGACGCTGAATGCGCTGGTCGCAGCCGAAGAGCTGGGCGTGACATCGACCAACGTTGCTGAACTTGGTGCAGCTGCAACCGACAACCCCGAAGTGAACCGTCTGCTGGGCACCGAAGGCGAACTGGGCGCAATGATCGGTCTGTCAGCAGACTGGGCTAAGAATGCGATTGCTGCTGGTGGTAACTACGGCGAGCTGTTCGAGCGGAACATCGGTGAGAACACACCAATCGGTCTGGCCCGTGGCCTGAACGCAATGTGGACTGAAGGCGGCTTGGTCTATTCGCCACCTTTCCGTTAAGTTCTAAAATAGATGAAGGGCCCGACATTGTCGGGCCCTTTTTCCAATAGCTTTCACGCTACCAAAAATGCGCATCCCGCGTCAGTTGACATTCGGACCAACCGAAGCGCTGGCAGATCGAACGGGAGCCACGGGGAGAATTATATGTCGACGTTGACCGACCCGCCGAGAGCTTCGTTCCGGCTGAGCCAACTAATCTATGATACGCGTTATCGCTCGATTACCATTCAGGTTGTTGCGTTTATCCTGATCCTTGCAGGGTTTGCATGGCTCATTAATAATACGGTCCAGAACCTTGCGGCCCTAGGCAAAGATTTTAACTTTGGCTTTCTGAGCAGTGCAGCGGGCTATGACATCAACCAGATGTTGATTGAGTATAACAATCAGATGTCGCACGGACGCGCGGCGCTGGTGGGTATTTTGAATACACTGCTGGTCGCATTTCTGGGCTGTATCACCGCGACGCTGCTTGGCGTCATCGCAGGGGTGCTGCGATTGTCCAAAAACTGGGTCGTGAGCCGCCTTATGGCCGTTTATGTCGAAGGTTTTCGCAACGTACCGCTGCTTTTATGGATCATCCTGATCTTCGCGATCATGACCGAAAGCATGCCGCAACCCAATCAGTTCCGTGGTGCCGAACCCACTGCCAGCATGATCCTTGGTGATCATGTTGCCGTAACAAACCGGGGCATCTGGATACCGCGGATCGGTTTCACCAGCTCGATCAGTGGCAACGAATCGGTTGCACCCATTGATGGGGCGGCCCCCTTGGCCACGGGCGGTTTGGACTGGTTGCTGATCTTTGGAACGCTCGCGCTCAGCCTTATCACAATCCGCTTTGTACGGCGCCGCTCGGACCGCATTCAGGAAGCAACCGGCGTGCGACCGAAGACATGGTATCAGCAGGTCGCAATTCTGGTAATTCCCGTCGGCGTCGTGCTGATCGCGCTCGGAGTGACAGTTGTTGCACCCTACCTCAAAGGCTTCAACTTTATCGAAGGCACTCATCTGCGCAACTCCTTGATCGCGCTTTGGATCGCTCTGTCGCTCTATACCGGGGCGTTCATCGCCGAGATTGTACGTGGCGGTATTCTGGCGATTTCAAAGGGTCAGTCTGAGGCGGCCTTTGCGCTTGGCCTGCAACCGGGCCGGACGATGAGCCTGGTGATCCTGCCGCAAGCGATGCGGGTCATCATTCCGCCGCTGATTTCGCAGTATCTGAACCTGACCAAGAACTCTTCGCTGGCGATTGCGGTGGGCTATATGGATGTGCGCGCTACGCTGGGCGGCATTACCATCAACCAAACCGGACGCGAGTTGGAGGGGATGCTGCTACTCGGTAGTTTCTATCTGCTGTTGTCGCTGGTGATTTCCGGGGCGCTCAACTTCTACAACCGATCAACCCAGCTGCAGGAGCGTTAAGATGTCAGATACACACGCACAAACCGTATCTTACGTCCGCGATACGATGTTGCCGCAGCAGGCCCCGCCACTGACCGAAGTCGGGGTCATCAAATGGATACGTGAAAACCTGTTCCCAACACCACTCAATGCAATTCTGACATTCCTGTCACTGTTTGTTGTCTATTGGGTGGTCAGCCATATCGGGCCTTGGCTGTTCAACGGTATCTGGAACGCGGATTCTCTGTCGGAATGCCGTGAAATTCGCAACGCGACGCTGGGTCCGGATGCATCGGCTGCATGCTTTGCCGTCATTACAGAGCGGTGGCCACAGCTGATCTTTGGGTTCTACCCAAGTGATGCATACTGGCGCCCTGTGGTGGCATTGATGGTGTTCTTCGTGGGTATTTCGCCAGTCTTGTTCGACAAACTGCCGCGAAAAATGCTGATTGGCACGCTTGCCGCACCCTTCTTGATGTACATGCTGCTTTGGGGTGGGTCGATCTGGGGGCCAGTCGTGATTGGCCTTGGGTTCGTTGTGGGCTTGGTGGGATTCAAATACCTCGCTCCGATCAATTCGCTCTTGGCAACCCTGAGCGCAATTATCCTGCCCATACTGTTCTGGTTGGTTCTGGCGGGACCTATCATCGGGGTGTTGAACGCAATCGCGCCGATCGGCTTTGAGTTCATTCAGTCCAAGGACTTTGGTGGTTTCACATTGTCGGTCGTCATTGGTATCGCTGCGATTATCCTGTCGCTGCCATTGGGTATCTTGTTGGCTTTGGGTCGTCAGTCCGACCTGCCGATCATCAAATACTCGGCTGTGGTCTTTATCGAGGTGATCCGGGGCGTGCCGTTGATTGTGTGGCTGTTCACAGCGTCATTGCTGTTGAACTACTTCCTGCCACCGGGCACAAACTTTGACCTTATGCTGCGGGTCATCATCATGGTGACACTGTTCTCGGCGGCCTATATCGCCGAGGTGGTCCGGGGTGGCTTGGCCGCCCTGCCAAAGGGCCAGTATGAGGCGGCCGATGCGCTTGGCCTTGATTACTGGAAATCCATGCAGCTGATCATCCTGCCGCAAGCCCTCAAAATCTCGATTCCGGGGATCGTCAACACCTTCATCGGTCTGTTCAAGGACACGACACTGGTGGTGTTTATCGGTCTGTTCGACCCTATTGGTCTGGCCGGTGCGATCCGTGCCTCGACTGAATGGAACGGCATTTATTGGGAACTCTTCCTCTTCATCGGCGTCATGTTTTTCATCTTCTGCTTCAGCATGGGCCGCTACTCACTTTACCTGGAGAAAAAACTCCAGCGTGAACACCGTTAAGGAGCCAGTGATATGGTTGAAATGACAAACGAACGCACCGTTGACCGTAGCCAGATGAAAGTCTCGGATGAGGTTGCCATCGAAATCCACGATATGAACAAGTGGTACGGCACCTTCCATGTGTTGCGCGACATTAACCTGACGGTGCAACGCGGTGAACGGATCGTGATCTGTGGCCCCTCCGGGTCCGGCAAGTCAACGCTGATCCGTTGCATTAACCGTCTGGAAGAACACCAGCAGGGTCAAATCATCGTGGACGGGACTGAACTATCCTCGGATCTAAAAAACATCGACAAGATACGTTCAGAGGTTGGCATGTGCTTTCAGCACTTCAACCTGTTCCCGCATCTGACGATCCTCGAGAATTGCACACTGGCCCCGATTTGGGTGCGCAAAACGCCCAAAAAGGAAGCCATCGCAACGGCGATGCATTTCCTGGAGAAGGTAAAAATTCCCGAGCAGGCTGACAAATACCCGGGCCAGCTATCGGGCGGTCAGCAGCAGCGTGTTGCCATCGCCCGGTCGCTCTGCATGAAACCGCGCATCATGCTGTTCGACGAACCGACATCGGCGCTTGATCCTGAGATGATCAAAGAGGTGTTGGATACAATGATCGAACTGGCCGAAGAAGGCATGACCATGCTGTGTGTCACGCATGAAATGGGCTTTGCGCGTCAGGTTGCCAACCGGGTGATCTTTATGGACCAAGGCCAGATCGTTGAACAGAACGAGCCAGAGGAATTCTTCCTTAATCCGCAGTCCGAGCGGACACAGCTGTTCCTGAGCCAGATCTTGGGTCACTAAATCACATAATGCCCCGACATTGCGCCGGGGCATTATGCTTAATCTGCGTCCCGCCCGGCAGTGCCGATCAGGTCGCGCGGAACGACGAACTCCACACATTCCCCCTGATGGTGCCGTAATGCAGACCAATCGTCGATCGCAAAGTCGATAACGGTTGTCGCGCAGGTTGGGTAGCCGCTGAACCTGTGATGCTGTGGGGCCGTTGCGACCAGTTCATTTGCCAAGGTTCCGATGCCAGGATTATGGCCAATGACGGCAATCGTTTCAGCCGTCTCGCGGCGTAGCATATCCAGGACCGTGTCTGGGGCGGCATGATAGATCGCACCAGACAGCCGCAGCATCGTTTCGCCAAGCAGCATAGGCATAATCAGTTCTGCTGTCTGCTGGGTCCGTATGGCGTCTGAGCATAGCATCAGGTTTGGTATGTATCCGTGCAACGCGAGCCAGTCACCAACAGCGACAGCAGACGCCTGGCCCCGGGCGTTAAGAACACGTGCATGGTCGTCCTCGAAGGGGTCATCCCAGCTGGATTTCCCATGTCGGATCAGGATGAGGCGTCGTGTCATGCAATTCACCGCCGCTAATTAGAAATGATGCCGCTGCCGAAACAACAGCCAAAAGACATATTCCGCTATCCGCCAGTCAGCACTATGCTTAAAAGGTAGCAGCGCTTCCTTGCATGGCTTGGTATGCCCGGCGACTTTATCGCGGCTCGCGGATGATCGAACCGGCACCGTGTTCAGTGAAAAGTTCCAGCAGACTGGCATTGGGCAAACGACCGTCCAGGATAACCACGGCACGTACACCTTTTGACAGGGCCTCTAGCGCGGTTTCAGCCTTGGGGATCATGCCGCCTGAAATCGTGCCGTCGGCGATCATCGCGCGCACCTGATCGGGGGAAAGCTGGGTTACGACCGCGCCGCTGGCGTCTTTGACGCCGGGCACATCAGTTAACAGCAGCAACCGGTCTGCTTTTAGGGCACCGGCAATCGCGCCAGCGGCGGTGTCACCGTTCACGTTAAAGGTCTCGTTGAAATCCATACCTGTGGCGACGGGGGCCACAACAGGAATAATCCCGGCCGTGAAGAGGTCACGCAGGACCTGCACGTTCATTTCGACCGGACGACCAACGAACCCCAGTTCCGGATCGTCCGCCACGGCGACCATAAGGTCATCATCCTTGCCAGAGAGACCCACGGCCCGCCCGCCTTCATCCATGATAGCCTGCACGATGCGTTTGTTGACAAGACCCGTCAGGACCATTTCAACCACCTCGACGGTGGCCTTGTCCGTTACTCGTTTGCCACGGACAAATTCAGATTTGATGCCGAGCCTGTCCAGCATTTCGTTGATCATGGGGCCGCCGCCGTGCACGATCACCGGGTTCATGCCGACCTGCTTCATCAGCACGACATCGCGCGCGAATTCGGCCATCGCATCGGCATCTCCCATCGCGTTTCCACCGAACTTTACGACCACCACAGCGCCAGAATAGCGTTGCAGATAAGGCAGGGCCTCGGACAGAGTACGGGCTGTGGCAATCCAATCGCGGTTCATCTCATCTGTCCTTTTCTTCATGAAATCCCCGCGATGATGGCGCGTAGCGTCGGGATACCCTCGCCCTTTTCGGACGACGTCAAAATCAGTTCGGGATAGGCTGCTGGATGCTTGACCAGTGCCGCGCGTGTTTTGTCCAGCGACTCTTGCAGCGTATCACCGCGCAGTTTGTCAACTTTGGTCATGACGACCTGAAACGTCACTGCTGAGCGATCCAGCAGGGACATGATCTCTTCGTCCACCGCCTTCGCACCGTGGCGGGCATCAATCAGCACAAACACCCGGCGCAGTGTTTGACGGCCGGAAAGATACTGCTTCAGCAATCGTTGCCATTTTTCAACCACAGCCAATGGCGCATTGGCAAAGCCATAGCCGGGCAAATCGACGACATAGATTTCGCCTGCGGTGAAAAAATTGATCTCTTGGGTGCGACCGGGGGTGTTGGATGCGCGCGCCAAACCCTTGCGACCGGTCAGCGCATTGATCAGCGACGATTTGCCCACGTTCGACCGCCCAGCAAAACAGATTTCCATCCGGTCAGCTGGCGGCAGACCTTCCATGGCGACCACGCCTTTGACAAACTCGGTCTGGCCCGCAAAAAGCAGGCGGCCTGCTTCCATCGCCTCGGGTTCCGGCGTTTCGGCCTCGGGAAAGCGGAGTTCCATTCTAAATCACCTCGACCATGTCGTTAAATCTGACCTTACCCGCCGTTCATGCGTCCGCATAGACGCTAACACGCTGAATAACCAAGCTGTCGCGCGGGGCGCTAAACGCTTGTTCGGATGGCGCCCCGTGGCACCACCAAGATCATTTAGTTGTCTTTTCCATTATCCGGATCGGCAAGCTTTTTGCGGCGGACGCTGGACTTGATATTGCCAAACACATCCGGCTTTGCACCGTGGCTCCGCATAATGGCGTATTGCTGAATGAATGTGATCGTGTTGTTGGCAATCCAGTACAACACAAGACCCGATGCAAACGAACCCAGCATGAACATGAAAATCCACGGCATCCATGCAAAGATCATCTGCTGTGTCGGATCGGTTGGCGCCGGGTTTAGTTTTTGCTGCAGCCACATGGAAATACCCAAGAGGATCGGCAGAATACCAAGCGCCAGGATCGACAATGGCCCAAGGTCGGGCGCTGCAAACGGCAACAGGCCGAACAGGTTGAGGATCGACGACGGGTCAGGGGCGCTGAGATCCTTGATCCAGCCGATCCATGGCGTATGCCGCAATTCGATCGTGACAAAGATCACCTTATACAGCGAAAAGAAGATCGGGATCTGCAACAGGATCGGCAAACAGCCCGAGGCGGGGTTCACCTTGTTTTCCTTGTATAGCTTCATCATGCCTTGCTGCATCGCCTGCTTGTCGTCGCCGGTGCGTTCCTTGAGCTTTTCCATCTCTGGCTGCAGCTCTTTCATCCGCGCCATTGAGACGTAGGATTTATAGGCCAGCGGGAGGACCAGCGCCTTGAGAATCACCGTGAGCGCAATAATCGACCAGCCCATGTTCCCAATGAACCCATGCAACGTGTGCAGGAGCCAGAAAATCGGCTTGGTCAGGAAGAAAAACCAGCCCCAGTCGATGCTGTTGAGAAAGCCAACCACACCCTCCTCGTTTTCATAGTTGCGGATCGCTTCCCATTCTTTGGCGCCAGCGAACAGCCGTGTGGTGACAGTAACGGTTGCGCCCGGCGCGACGGTTTCAGACGGCATCACAGCCTCGGCCTGAAACAGTTCGCGACTCTCGAAATACTTGGAGGTCGAACGGAACGGTTTCGTCTGATCAGGGATCAGCGTTGTCATCCAGTAGTGGTCAGTATAGCCGATCCAGCCAGCGGTCGCGACGTCAAGCCGTTCGGCTTGCGTGCGTTCGCGGTCGTCGACCGCATAGTCTGCGATGTCTTTGTATTTTGTTTCCTGCAGTTCCCCGTCGGTCATGCGCACCAGACCTTCATGCAGGATAAAGAAACTCTTCAGGTCAGAAGGAATTCCGTGCCGCCGTAGCAGGCCATAGGGCCGGGCCGAAACTGGGGTTGTACCTGTGTTCTGAACACTTTGGGCGATGTCGAACATGAACTTGTCGTCAACCGACACGACCGTGCGAAACACTTGGCCCGCGCCATTGTCCCACACAAGCGTCACAGGGGTGTCGGGTGTCAGCGTCTCGCCGCTTTCCACAGTCCACAGGGTGTCGGGTCCGGGTACGGCGGCGGCATCCAGACCTTCGGTCGCGGTCCAGCCAAAGGCTGCAAAATAGGCATCGGGTTCGCCAACAGGGCGCAACAGGCGAACGGTGGCCGAATTATCATCAAGCGTTTCGCGGTAATCACGTAGCGCCAGATCATCAATCCGCCCGCCCAGCAATGACAGTGAACCGCTCAGCTCGGCTGTTTCAATCGCAACACGCGGCGCATCGGCTTCGGCGGTTTGGGCCGCATCAGCAGCGGGTGCCGTGCCTGCGGCAGGCTCACCGACTGGCAATGTGCCTTCGGTCGCCGCGATTGTCGTTTCAGTCGCGGGATCAAGTGGCGCGGGCGCTGGTGGAAACAGAAACTGCCACGATACGATCACCAGAAAACTGAGCACCGTCGCCATGATGAGGTTCTTGTTCTGGTCTTCCATCTGAAACCGTCCATATTCTTATGAAAATCTGAGGGCCGTTCAACCCCCCGGGGGGGGAAAGGTCAAGCGGTTTTCAATAGAAACAGCCCTATCAGCCTAGTTGTGGTAACCGATGTGCGTCGATTCGGCTTCGTTCCAATTGCACCCAGGTACATCAAACGAAAGAACGCCGACCTGTGATGCCTTGTTTTGGCCAGTCCTGTTGCTCCAGACGCTGCGCCATGTCAGCCTAGGGGATATTTCACGCAGGAGTTTGCCATGACTCGTTATTATTTTACTTTGCTCGTATCGCTTGCGATGAACTTTGTTGCTTTTGCTGCGATGGCGGACGGGCCAGTGCCCCCGACACGTACGGTGTACGAACGCGGTATCGATCTGGTCGGCACCGATCTGGCGAATATCTTTGATACCACGCTGCCCGCCTGCGAGGCAGCCTGCGCCAATGATCCCGCATGTCAGGCGTTCACATTCAACCAACGCTCAAACGCTTGTTTCCCTAAAACTGATATCACGGGCGTGGTGCCCTATGACGGCGCAATATCGGGCCGCGTCTATCCAACCGATCCTACCGTCTTGGCAAATGTGAATGCCCGTGTCGCGGAACTCGCGTTCCTGACCGAGGGTGATTTGGCCGCCGCCAGAGATTTTGTACAGGGGCGCAATTGGCCGCAACCGGATGCAACGTTTCCACAGCGCGCCGCCGCCGTTGCCGCGCAGGAAAGTGATCTGGCGGCTGATTGGCTGGCCTATGCGCGCTTGGCCCGGACGCAGCCGCAATCGCGGATCACGGCATTCGCTTTGCCTGCCACCGTCGCCGGCTATCTGCGCGCCGTTGACCCCGAAACGCGCCGGCTTGCCGCCGTGGAAATGTCATTGGCCCTGGAAGAGCGCGGTCGCGGTCGCGCCATGATTCCCACTTTGCGTTTGGCACAAGCGATCCGTTTTGACCCGGCTACCGAAAGCCAGCTTGAGACCGCGATTGGCAAATATGGTTTTCGCGTCGTGGATACCCAGATTGAAAGCGACAGTGCCGCGCCGCGTATTTGTGCGGTCTTTAGCGAAGATCTGGTCAAGGCAGGCACCGATTATACCCCTTTCGTGCAGTTGCCCGAAACGCAGTTGGTCGTATCGGTGAACGATGGCCAACTGTGCGTCGATGGCGTGCGCCACGGCAACCGCTACCGTATCGTCCTGCGTCAAGGTCTGCCTGCGGCAAGTGGGGAACAGCTGCGCCGCCCTGTCGAGCTCACTCTCTATGTCCGTGACCGGGCGCCTGCGGTGCGGTTTGTCAGCCGTGCCTATGTGCTGCCACGTCTTGGCGATATTGCGATTCCGCTGGAGACGGTCAACCTGACAGAGGTTGATCTGCAGCTACGTCGGGTGGATGATCGGAACATCATGCGGAGCCTGCAAGAGGGGCTGCTTGGCAATGCCGTGTCACCTTATGATGCGGATTACCTGTCGACCCAGATTGGCACTGACGTCTGGCAGGGAACCGCACAGGTACAGCAGAACCTCAACCGGGATGTACTGACCCGTGTGCCGCTGAATGATGTGCTGCGCAGCGAACCTGCCGGGCTTTTCGTGTTGACCGCATCGGTGGCTGCGCTGGATGGGGACGCGCCGTATGCAACGCAGTGGTTTGTCCTGTCTGATCTGGGTGTCGCCAGCTATCTGGGCAATGACGGGCTGACGGTCGCTGTGCGGTCGCTTGGCGATGCATCGGCGACAGCGGGCGCGCGCGTGTCGCTTGTTTCGCGTAGCAACACAGTGTTGGCTACGACGCAGACCGATGACGATGGCGTTGCCCGGTTTGCTGTGGGTATGACGCGGGGTTTGGGCGGCAACGCGCCCGCCCTGATCACCGTCCAACACGGCGGCGACATGACGTTCCTGTCATTGACTGACCCCGCGTTTGATCTGTCTGATCGCGGGGTCGAAGGGCGCGAACCGAGCCCGCCAATGGATGTGTTTCTTGCAGCTGATCGGGGTGCGTACCGCGCCGGCGATACGATTCATGTCACGGCGCTGGTGCGCGATCAGACGACAAGGGCCTTGTCTGGCATCCCTTTGACCGCTGTGCTGACCCGTCCTGATGGCGTTGAATACAGTCGCATCACAGCGACGGCTGACTTTGCCGGCGGGCATGTCTTTGCCCTGCCTGTTGCCGCAGCGGCACCGCGCGGCACATGGGCGATCAGCGTATTGGCCGATGCCGACGCCGCGCCGCTGGCCCGCGACACCGTCTTGGTCGAAGATTTTCTGCCCGAGCGGATTGATTTCGATATGACCCTGCCTGTGGAGATCAGGCTGGGCGACGTGCCGAACTTGCGCATCGACGCGCGCTATCTGTTCGGCGCGCCCGGTGCGGACCTTGCTGTCGAAGGTGAAGCATTGTTGCGACCCGCAGCAACCCTGGACGGGTTCGCCGGGTATCGCTTTGGCCAATATGACACTGCATTCGACGCGCAGCTTCGCTATCTGGATGGGGCTAGGACTAATGCGAATGGCATCGCCAACCTGCCCGTTACCCTGCCCGATGTGACAGCGGCCCAGCCGCTTGAACTGCAGGTGACTGCCCGCGTGACCGAAGGCTCTGGCAGGCCGGTGGAGCGGCAGGTCACCATGCCAGTCTTGCCTGATCAATTGATGATCGGGATCAAGCCGCAGTTTGATGGGGTCATCGGCGAAGGCACGGAGGCGCAGTTCGACCTGATTGCGATTGCATCCGACCTGACACCGGTCGCCACGCAGGTGCAATGGGCGGTCAACAAGGTCACGACCCGCTACCAATGGTATTCGCTGGACGGTCGCTGGGATTGGGAACCGATCACGACCCGCACCCGGATCGCCAGCGGACAAACGACCCTGGGCGCAGGCCCTGTCAGCGTCGGCACCGCTGTCGGCTGGGGCCGCCATGAAATCGTGGTCGAGGCGACAGGCGCGGCATACACCGTCGCCTCAAGCAGTTTTTACGCGGGCTGGTATGCCCCGGCTTCGGCGAATGACACGCCCGATTTGCTGGAAGCCTCGCTTGATGCCGCAAGCTATGCGGTGGGCGATACCGCGATTTTTCGCATTGTGCCGCGTTATGCGGGCACCGCTGTGGTCACGGTCATGTCAGATCGTCTGATCACGATGAAAACTGTTGCGGTAACGACTGGTGAAAACTTGATCCAACTGCCTGTTACTGATGAATGGGGGGCGGGGGCCTATGTCAGTGCGTCGGTGATCCGACCCATGGATGTGGACGCTGGGCGCAATCCGGCCCGCGCACTTGGGCTGGGCTATGCGCAGGTTGCACCGGGCGAAAAGGCTTTGTCTGTCAGCCTCACCGCCCCCGATGTGATGCAACCGCGCGGCCCGCTGAATATTGGTGTGGATGTTGTTGGCCTGAAGGCTGGTGAAACGGCTTTTGTCACGCTGGCCGCTGTTGATCTGGGCATCTTGAACCTTACCGGCTTTGTCTCGCCTGATCCGCAGGGCTACTACTTTGGCCAGCGTAAACTTGGCGTTGAGATCCGCGATGTCTACGGTCGGCTGATTGATGGGCTGAACGGTGCGATGGGCACGATCCGATCTGGCGGCGATGCGATGGCACAGGCCGGACTGCAAAGCCCACCGCCCACTGAGGACCTCGTGACGTTTTTCACCGGGCCGATTGCCGTGGATGCCAACGGACAGGCGCAGATCACCCTTGATATACCCGCCTTCAACGGAACCCTGCGGCTTATGGCGATTGCATGGTCAGATATCGGCGTCGGGCAGGCCGAGCGCGATGTGCTGGTACGTGACCCAGTGGTTGTGACGGCCAGCGTTCCGCGCTTTTTGGCCCCCGGCGACCAAAGCCGCATGCTGTTGGAGATCGTCCATGCCGCTGGCCCCGCCGGTGAGATGGGTTTGACTGTGCAGGCCGATGGGCTGGCGCTTGCGTCGCAGCTTCCCAGCCGCTTTTCCCTTAGCGAAGGGGGCAAGCAGGTGTTCGACCTGCCCTTTGCCGCATTTGATCCGGGGAATCACACGCTGACCGTTACGTTGACAACGCCTGACGGCAATAAACTGGTCAAAACCCTGACCGTCCCCGTGGTGGTGAACGACCCGCAGGTCAGCCGGATCAGTCGCTTTACTCTTGCTCCGGGCAGCACGTTTACGTTTGACGACGATGTGTTTGCTGGCCTCGCGCGCGGAACCGGCACAGCCACCTTGTCGGCAGGGCCGCTGGCGCGGTTTGACGCACCTGGATTGCTCAATGCGCTTGATCGTTATCCTTATGGCTGCACGGAACAGATCACATCGCAGGCAATGCCGTTACTGTATCTTGATGGTGTTGCCACAGCGATGGGACTGGCCACGCGTGACCAGATCGGCGAACGGATGACGCAGGCGATTGCCGCAGTGACATCGCATCAGTCGGCCAATGGCGCGTTCGGACTTTGGCAGCCCGGGTCGGGTGACCTTTGGCTGGACGGTTATGTCTCTGATTTTCTGTCGCGTGCACGCACGTCGGGTTATGCGGTGTCTGACGTCGCATTTGACAATGCCATCGCCAATTTGCGCAACGGTGTGAACTATTATCCTGATTTCGACGAAGGCGGGCGCGATCTGGCCTATGCATTGTTCGTTCTGGCCCGCGAAGGGCAGGCAGCGGTCGGTGATCTGCGCTACTATGCCGATCAGAAAGCGGATGCATTCGACACACCGTTGGCCCGCGCACAGCTTGGTGCCGCCCTTGCCCAGTATGGCGATCAGCGGCGCGCGGATGCGATGTTCGCCAGTGCAGGTGTGTTGTTGGAACGCCAACTGACCCGCGATGAGGCACTTGATTGGCGCAGCGACTACGGGACAAACCGGCGGGATACGGCGGCGGTTCTGACCTTGGCGGTGGAGGCTGGCAGTGATGCGATCAATCGCGATGTTCTGTTGCGCAGCATTGGCGGCAATGCCAGCCGGGCCTCGACACAGGAGGCGGCATGGACCCTGCTGGCGGCGCATGCGCTGGTCAATGAGCTTCAGGGCGGCGGACTGGTAATTGATGGCCAAGTGCCTGCTGGACCTGTCGTGCAATTGCGCGATGCAGACACAGGCGCGGCACCGGTGACCGTCGCAAACACCGGCATCGACCCGACCGAGATCACGGTTACGACCTTTGGTGTGCCCACCGACCCCGAACCGGCAGCGGGCAATGGGTATGCCATAGAACGGGCCTATTTCACGACCGATGGGACGGCCGTTGATCCCGCCGCGATTGTCGCCGGAGCGCGGCTGGTCGCTGTCTTGACGGTGCGGCCATTTGGCCGGCAAGAAGCGCGGCTGATGGTGAATGATCCGTTGCCTGCGGGGTTCGAGATCGACAATCCTAACCTGCTGCAAGGCGGGGATATTGCCGCCCTTGATTGGCTCGCGCCCGTACGCGGTGAAAACGCGGAATTCCGGTCCGATCGGTTTCTGGCTGCGGTGGACTGGCGGTCGGATCAGCCGTTCCAGCTGGCGTATATCGTGCGCGCCGTGTCACCGGGTATGTTCCACCATCCTGCCGCATCAGTCGAAGACATGTACCGCCCACAAATGCGTGCGCGCACGGACGCGGGACGGGTCACGATTGCACCATGACACGCTGGCTGCTACGCCTTGCGGTCTTTATGTGGCTGGCCGCTGTCGGACGCGATGGGCTAGATCGGTGGATTGACAGCACCGTCCTGCCGCAGTTGCGGACCGAGGCCAGCGTCGAGGTGCGCGATCGCAATGACGACCTGCTGCGGGCTTATACGATGGTCGACGGGCGGTGGCGGATGCCGGTCACGCTGGACGCCGTCGATCCGGCCTATCTGCAAATGCTGATCCGCTACGAAGACAAACGCTTTGCCAGCCACAACGGGGTTGATTTTCTGGCGATGCTGCGGGCGGCGGGGCAGGCGGCGCGAAACGGGCGTATTGTTTCGGGTGGTTCAACCCTGACGATGCAGGTCGCGCGCTTGCTTGAGGATGGCAGCACGGGGCGCTGGGCGGGGAAACTACGGCAGGTGCGCGTGGCGTTCGCGCTTGAACGGCGCCTGAGTAAAGACGCGATTTTGACGTTGTACCTGAATAACGCGCCCTTTGGCGGGAACATCGAGGGGGTCCGCGCGGCATCCTACGCGTACTTTGACCGACCGCCCCGGCGGCTGACACCGGGGCAGGCGGCGTTGCTGGTGGCACTGCCACAATCGCCCGAGACACGCCGACCAGACCGCGCCCCATCAGCGGCGACAGCTGCACGAAACACCGTGCTGGCGCGTTTGCTGCGCGATGGGGTGCTTGACAGTGCCGCCTTTGCCGGGGCCACGCGCGATCCCGTGGTCCGCACGCGTCACGCCTTTCCCGCGCTGGCGCCCCATCTTGCCGATCGGGCGGTGGCCGGGGATCCGCGTGCCGGCCAACACGCCCTGACCGTGGACCGGCAGGTGCAAGCCGCACTAGAACGTTTGGCGGCGCAGGCTGTTGCTGGGCGGTCGGACCGGGTGCAGGTCGCGATTGTGGCAGCCGACCACACAACAGGGGAAATAGTTGCCAGTGTCGGATCTGCCGCCTATCAGGCGGACGGGCGCGCCGGGTTTATTGATTTGACACAGGCGGTGCGGTCGCCGGGATCGACCCTGAAACCGCTGATCTACGGGCTCGGCTTTGATCGGGGGTTGATCCATCCAGAAACCCTGATCGCTGACAGGCCGACAGATTTTGATGGCTACACGCCCCAGAATTTCGATGGACTATTCCGAGGCGAGCTGCGGGTGCGCACCGCCTTGCAACAATCGCTCAATATTCCTGCCGTGGCCGTGACCCAAGCGCTGGGGCCATATCACCTGATCGCGGGGTTGCGGCGCGCGGGCACCGATCCGCGCGTTCCGGGTGGTGTGCCGGGACTGGCCGTGGCGTTGGGCGGTGTGGGGATGACCCTGACCGAGCTGGTGCAGCTTTACGGCGCAATCGGCAATGACGGACGGGCGGTGGATCTGCGCTGGCATGCGGCACCAACGCCCGGCTTTGCGCCGCAATCGGTCATCAACCGCGCCGCGGCATGGCAGATCGCGGATATCTTGCTGGATGTGCCGCGGCCTGCTGGTGTGCAGGGGACCGGCATCGCGTACAAAACCGGCACTTCGTATGGCCACCGGGATGCGTGGGCCATCGGGTTTGACGGGCGGCACGTGGTTGGCGTTTGGATGGGGCGGGCCGACGGCACACCGGTGCCCGGCGCGTTTGGCGGGCAGTTGGCGGCCCCGGTGATGTTTGCAGCTTTTGCGCGCGTCAAGCCGCAGGTCGATCCAATTGCGGCCCCACCACCCGAGACCTTGATCCTGTCTACGGCACAGCTCCCGCTGCAATTACAGCGCTTTGGCGGCGCGGCCGCGACACGCACATTGGGACCAAGAATCGTGTTTCCACCCGATGGCGCCGTGCTTGACGGCCCAGTTTTGACGGCCAAGGTCAGCGAAGGCAGGGGGCCGTTCACTTGGCTGGCCAACGGGCGCCCTGTGGCCCGCACCCATCGCGCCCAGGTGGACATAAGCACCCTTGGGCCGGGCTTTTCATCCCTGACCGTCATTGACGCCGACGGCAGGGCAGATCACACGCAAGTCGCATTGCGCTAGGGTGCGGACGTCCGGTCTGCGTCCACAAGAGCGCTTGTGATGAGCTTGAAAAGTACCTATACGACAATGCTCGCACGTTTATATCTGGTAGTTTGAGGCGAAAATGACGATGCAGACGCCCTATTATCTGGTCGATAAATCTCGGTTGTTGCCCAACCTCGAGAAGATCGCCCAATTGCGCCAGCAATCCGGCGCCAAGGCGCTTTTGGCGCTCAAATGCTTCGCGACTTGGTCGGTATTTGATCTGATGAGCGAATATATGGACGGCACCACATCGAGTTCCTTGTTCGAGATGAAGCTGGGGCGCGAAAAGTTTCCCGGCGAAACACATGCCTATTCTGTCGCATGGGCCGACCACGAGATTGATGAGGTCCTGCGCAATTCGGACAAAGTGATCTTTAATTCCGTGGGCCAGTTGTCGCGGTTTGCCGACCGTTCACATGGCCATACCCGTGGGTTGCGTATAAATCCGGGGGTTTCGACATCCGGGTTTGATCTTGCCGACCCGGCACGTCCGTTCAGCCGTCTGGGCGAACATGACCCGGCTGTGATTGCACCGGTGCTGGACCAGATCAGCGGCTTTATGTTCCACAACAATTGCGAGAACGCTGATTTCGACCGTTTCGACAGTATGCTGGGCGGCATTGAGCAGCGCTTTGGACATCTGATCCGGCAGATGGAATGGATCAGTCTGGGCGGCGGTATCCATTTCACAGGCGCAGATTACCCGCTGGACCGGCTTGCGGAACGGCTCAAACGCTTTGCCGGAGAAAACGAAGTACAGGTCTACCTTGAGCCGGGCGAGGCGGCAGTCACCAATTCAACCACGCTGGAGCTGACCGTGCTTGACACGCTTTTCAACGGCAAGAACCTGGCTATCGTGGACAGCTCTACCGAGGCGCATATGCTGGATTTGCTGATCTATCGTGAAAGTGCGAAGGTGCTGCCAAATGCTGGCCCGGAACAGTGGATGGTGTGCGGCAAATCGTGTTTGGCTGGCGATATCTTTGGGGAGTTCCGCTTTTCTACGCCGCTCAGTCCGGGGGACAGGCTTAGTATCCAAGATGCTGCTGGTTACACAATGGTCAAGAAAAACTGGTTCAACGGGCTCAAGATGCCCGCCATTGTGATCCGCGAACTGGATGGAACCGAACGGCTGGTCCGCGACTTTACTTATGATGATTTCACGGCAGCCCTGTCGTGAACGCACGCGCCGCAAGGCAAACGGAAACCGTAAAACGGGGTAATTCACGATGAAAAAGAACGTTCTTATCATTGGCGCAGGCGGCGTCGCACAGGTCGTGGCGCATAAATGTGCGCAAAACAACGACGTGCTGGGCGATATCCACATCGCAAGCCGTACCCTTTCAAAATGCGACGAGATCATAGCATCTGTACGAGAAAAGAATGCGATGAAGGTCGCAGGCGTCCTGAAAGCGTATCAGGTCGATGCAATGGATACTGCGGCAGTGGCCGCCCTGATCCGCACGACGGGCGCACAGATCGTGATCAACGTCGGTTCACCCTTTGTGAACATGACCGTGCTGGACGCCTGCATCGAAACCGGCGCTGCCTATATTGATACGGCCATCCATGAAGAGCCCAACAAGATATGCGAAACACCGCCGTGGTATGGCAACTACGAATGGAAAAAGCGCGAAACCTGCGCGGACAAAGGCATAACCGCGATCCTTGGCGCGGGCTTTGATCCGGGGGTGGTGAACGCATTTGCCCGCTTTGCCATTGATCATTACATGGATGAAGTGACGTCGATCGACATTGTGGACATCAATGCGGGCAGCCACGGCAAATACTTTGCCACCAACTTTGACCCCGAAATCAACTTTCGCGAATTTACCGGAACGGTTTATTCTTGGCAGCAGGGCCAATGGCACGAAAATGCCATGTTCGAGGTTGGACGCGAATGGGACCTGCCCGTCGTCGGCACGCAAAAGGCGTATATGTCCGGCCACGACGAGGTGCATTCGCTGGCTGCAAACTATCCCGGCGCCGATGTGCGGTTCTGGATGGGTTTCGGGGAACACTATATCAATGTTTTCACCCTCCTCAAAAATCTTGGCCTGCTGTCCGAGCAGCCGGTCACAACCGCCGAGGGGCTAGAGGTTGTACCGCTGAAGGTGGTCAAGGCCTGTTTGCCTGATCCCGCATCGTTAGCCCCGGCCTATACCGGCAAAACCTGCATTGGTGATCTGGTCAAAGGCATCAAAGACGGCAAGAAAGTCGAGGTGTTCGTCTATAATGTCGCCGACCACAAGGACGCTTACCTTGAGGTTGGGTCGCAGGGCATTTCCTACACCGCTGGCGTGCCGCCGGTGGCTGCCGCGATGCTGATTGCCGATGGGACATGGGATGTGCAGACGATGAAAAACATCGAAGAATTACCACCCAAGCCGTTCTTGGCCACTCTTGATCAGCTTGGCCTGCCGACCCGTGTGCGCGACGCCGCAGGCGACCATGCGTGGAACGGCTGATAAAAGGGCTCTAACGTAAACCCGAACCCGTTGCACGGTCATTCATACGGGGTCTGGCACCCTATCCATCGGGGCTCTTGTCGGTCGTCTGTCGGTGGATGCTGGCAGGCGACTGGCCGGTGCGATATTCCATCAAACCTTCAGCAACCATCCTTTGAAATGCGTGCGCATGTTTCATGCTTGCGGGCATCGATGGTAAAGTGATCGCTTGGCTAACGGGGATATAAAACACCGCGCCACGATGTGCTGTGTGGCACATGCCTGTGTCTTACCTTCGTAGCGTCTGACACGGTAGCGTGTATTCACGTACTGCTTTTGTGGTAAATGGTGGAGCCTAGGGGGGTCGAACCCCTGACCTCTTGCATGCCATGCAAGCGCTCTCCCAACTGAGCTAAGGCCCCACGTTGCAGCACACCGGCTGCGATGTGCTGTCTATGCAGCACGCCGGGCGAGATCAAGCATAAATCGCGCCCGGAACTGTCTATTTAATCGTCGTCGTTTGTCGCCACATCGGCAAGTTCGTCAAGAGAGACGGTATCGTCGTCGTCATCTTCCAGAACGTCATCGCCCAGATCGACATCGTCGTCGTCATCTTGGTCGTCATCGAGCACCAGATCATCATCGGTGGTCTCTTCCGCCTTCTTCGTCTGCGCGTCTTCTGCGTCAGCGACCATCGTCCGCGTCTTGGATGTGTCGATGGTTACGACATTGCCCGTGTAAGGGCTAATCACTGGCGTGGCGTTCAGGTCGTAAAAGCGTTTGCCGGTTTCGGGGCAAAGGCGCTTATTGCCCCACTCTTCCTTAGGCATAGGCTATCCCTTCAAATTCTGGTCGTCCCCTTGCGGGTGATCGATGCCAACTGCCATAAGCCGCATGAGGTGTCAAAGGCTTTGGCACGTGAAAATATAAGAAAGCTGCATATGGGCCGTCATACGCTGCATGGCAACCCCCCGATTGAGGTGGAGTTGCGCCGATCAGCCCGCGCCAAGCGGCTGTCACTACGTGTGTCGCGCCTTGACGGACGCGTCACGCTGACATTGCCTGAGCGGTCGCCGGATCGTGAAGGTATTGCGTTCCTGCACGCCCGCGAGGCGTGGTTGCGGGGCCATCTGATGCTGATTGCGCCAGTGCATACAGTTGCAGTCGGCGGAACGGTCCCGTTCGAGGGGCGCAATTTGTTGATCGTCACCGGCGAAGCCCGGCGTGCCCGGCTGGAGGCGGCGCGTTTTGTCGTGCCTGCGGGTGATCGGGTGGGTGCGCGGGTCAAGGCGCTATTGAAGGCAACTGCACGGGATAGGCTGGCGGCGGCGTCTGACCATTATGCTGCCAAGCTGGGACACAGCTATACCCGACTGTCGATTCGCGACACGCGGTCACGTTGGGGGTCCTGTTCCAGTCAGGGTGTGCTGATGTATTCGTGGCGCTTGATTATGGCCCCGCCAGAGGTGCTGCGCTATGTGGCGGCACATGAGGTGGCGCATTTGACTGAGATGAACCACGCGCCCGCATTCTGGGCTGTGGTGGCAAAGCTGTTTCCCGACTATCAGGCGCGCCGCCAATGGCTGCGCGATCATGGCGATCAGCTGCACCGGATACAGTTCGACGATTGACGCATTGATCATTTGTGATCACAAGTGGCCACCATGATCCAACCGCGCCCCCTTGATCCGACAACTGCCGCCCATGAACGGGTTTACCGGTCACTGCGTACTCGTATCATGCACGGTGAGATCGCACCGGGCGAGGCACTGACGCTGCGTGGGATCGGCAAGATCTATGAGGTATCCATGACCCCCGCGCGCGAGGCCGTGCGCCGGTTGGTCGCAGAGGGGGCTTTGTCGCTGTCGTCCTCGGGGCGGGTGGCGACGCCCGCGTTGTCGAACGAAAGAATCGAGGAGTTGGCGACCCTGCGTGCAATGCTGGAGCCAGAGCTGGCATCGCGCGCGTTGCCGCGCGCACACTTTGCCCTGATCGACCGGCTTGAGGCGATTAATCAGGGCGTCAGCCAAATGATCGCGCGCCACGATGCGGCGGGATATATCCGGATGAACCTTGAGTTTCACCGCACGCTATATCTGCGCGCGCAAGCGCCTGCCATGCTGGCCATGACCGAAACCGTCTGGCTGCAACTGGGGCCGACGATGCGGGCGCTTTATGGGCGCCTGAACCGCAAAGAGCCGCCACACCATCACAAACTTATTCTTGGCGCGCTCAAGGCCGGTGACGAGCCGGGACTGCGGCTTGCGGTGCGCACCGATGCGACGCAGGGGTTGCGGATGCTTAAAGGATAGCGTTCTGCTGTGTCATATCCGATAGCGCCACATCCAGCATCCTGCGGAAATCCTCGGCGGGCATGCCAAGGCCATGTGCCAGTTCGGTCACGAATTCATACTCGGCTGGCAACATGCGCCCGTCCGCGATGGTGATCAACAGCGCACCCTGCATCATGATATCTTTTTCGCGATCCCGCAGGCCCCTGCCGAAGGCAATATAATCGCGGGTGGTCAGGTCCATATCAATATGATCCGCGATGCGAATGATGTCAGCGGTCGGATAGGACCGCCCGGTCAGACGCTTTGCCGTCCGGGTAATCATGGTAAGCTCTTTGGACCCAACCAGACCGTCGCATTTGGCGGCGTGACACATGGCATAAACGATCCGCAGTGCCGCCTTCTTGCGCATGGGGCCCTTTAAATCATAGCCCAGAAGCGACTTGACCCGGCGCCAGACCACTGCAATCAAGCCAAGCCCGACGGCGATCAGCAAACCATAGGTCCTGAGATTACGCTCGAGGGTGTTGCGCGCCACAACGGGAATATCCGCCGCAATCAGATCCAATGACTGCGCCGTCACCATCTGATCTGCGCTGAACAAACGATAGTCGGTTGTCTGACACCGATTGGCCGCCAAGGCATAACTTTGCACATCGCTGGTCAACGCAAAGCCCAAGACCCGAAAACTTTGCGTGACATAGCACAGCGACATGTTTTCCTGATTTGGACCGGGAATCTGCGTCTCGGCAACAAATTCAAGTTCTTGGCTGATGCCGCTCTCGTTGGTCAGGGCGTGTGCGGGCCCTGACGAAACAACCGCGAGCGAAACAACAAATACAAGATTCTTCATATGGTTCTCGGAAAATAACACTCAATAAGAGGCTAATAGATCGCATGAATGTGGCGCACTTATGTTAGATTCTGATTTTGTCCAAGGCAATTTCCATCGGATTGGGTGGACGCGGCAGAAAATGAGATGCGGAACCATAATTTTGCTGAAAAATGGCCCCAATTGGGCGTCATTAGGGGCACTGTATACAATCAGGAAACGGGCCTTACGGGCATGATCGACGCGCTATTTCCCTATGTTGCCGCAACATTCGCGGCGTTCTACGCACAGTTCTGGCGCGTTTTGGCGTATCCTGTGACGTCGGGCCAGCGGGTTTTCTGGCTCTACCTGCTGTCGTCGATGGTATTTGCGTATTGGGTCTACGTTCGCCGCTCGAAGGCGTCAGGGAACAGTCCGCGCTCGCTCAGGTCTTTTGCCACGTTCCTGTTCCCAAAAGAGGTCTGGAGCCATTCATCCGCATGGTTGGATGTCAGATATTTCTTTTTTCATCAAGTGCTTGGCAAGCTTCTTTATGTCATCGTGATCGCTATCATATTGAACGGGACGTTTCAGTGGGTCACCGGTGGCCCCAATCTGGTGAAGGCGACGCAAACCGTGCCAAGCCCAACTTGGGTCAGTTTCGTCGTTTCGTTCGGCTACATGATCGTGGTGATCGCGATTGTCGATTTCGTGGCCTACATCCTGCATTATTTACAGCATAAGGTCCCAATCTTGTGGGAATTTCACAAGGTGCATCACAGCGCCGAGGTCATGCATCCGCTGTCAAATTACCGCGAACACCCAATTGATAATATTGCGTATGCTGTTGGAACGGGTGCTGCATTTGGCGCAATGATGGGGCTTGCCAACAACTACTTTGGTTACTTGCCCAGCATGCCCGAAATCTTGGGTGTTCCGTTAATATTGTTTCTTTTCAACATCGCAGGCTACAATTTGCGTCATTCACATGTCTGGCTGCGCTGGCCCGGGCGGTTGTCGATGATATTTCCATCGCCCGCGCATCATCACGTTCACCACAGCCGCCACCCTGACCATCTGGACAAGAATTTTGCCTTCGTATTTCCGATGTGGGACGTGTTGTTTCGGACCTACCATATGCCCGAAAGCGACAAGGACGTGGAGTTTGGTCTTTACGGCCAGCAGGGCGAAAGTGAATATTCGTCCTGCTGGCGCCTGTATTATATACCGTTCCGCAATATCGCGGCAAAGCAGAGGGCGGCGCCAAAGTCCAAAGACGATAACGCGCCTTCAAACCCCAAGGCCTAGGCGTGGATGGCCCCGTCGCCGCACGCCAGTGCGGCCTCGCGGACTGCTTCGGAATAGGTGGGGTGGGCGTGGCAGGTGCGGGCCAGATCCTCGGCTGCGGCGCCGAATTCCATGGCGACGCAGATTTCATGGATCAGGTCCCCGGCCATCGGGCCGATGATATGGGCACCAAGGATGCGATCCGTATTTTTATCCGCCAGAATTTTGACAAATCCCTCGCCTGCAAAATTCGCTTTGGCGCGCGCATTTCCCATGAACGGGAACTTGCCAACCTTATAGGCACGCCCCTGTTGTTTAAGGGTTTCTTCGGTTTCGCCCACGCTGCTAACCTCGGGGTGGGTGTAGATCACGCCGGGGATGATGCCGTAGTTCACATGCGGATGCTGGCCGGCGATGCCTTCGGCGACGGCCATGCCTTCGTCTTCGGCTTTATGGGCCAGCATCGGACCTTCGACAGCGTCCCCGATGGCGTAGATACCGGGGATGTTGGTCGCGAAATTGGTATTGATCTTGATCTGGCCGCGCGGGGTCATCTCGATGCCAAGCGCATCAATCCCAAGGCCAGCCGTGAACGGTTTGCGGCCCGTGGCGACCAGAACGGTGTCAGCGGTCAGGGTGTGTTCGCTGTCGTCCTTGCGCAGTTTATAGGTGACGGTGGCCTTGTTGTTCTTGACCGAAACACCTTGGACAGCGGCGCCAAGAGTGAATTTAAGCCCTTGTTTTGTAAGAAGTTTTTGGAATTGACGGGCAACTTCGACGTCCATGCCGGGGGTGATGGCATCAAGGTATTCGATCACGGTGACGTCTGATCCAAGGCGGGCGTAGACCGACCCGAGTTCCAGTCCGATCACACCGGCGCCGATCACGGCCAGTGTTTTGGGGATCTTGCCCAGTTCCAGTGCGCCGGTCGAGGTCACAACGGTCTTTTCGTCAACCTCGACGCCGGGCAACCCCGACGCTTCGGAGCCGGATGCGATGATGATATGCTTGGCCTCGTGGATGTCGTCGCCGACCTTGACCTGACCCGCAGCAGGGATGGAACCCCAACCCTTTAGCCAGTCTATCTTGTTCTTTTTGAACAGAAATTCGATGCCGCCGGTGTTTTGCCCGACCACAGTTTCCTTGTAGGTCAGCATCTGTTTCCAGTCGACAGACGGTGCTTTGCCCTTCAGGCCCATGGACGCGAAATTATGTTCGGCTTCGTGCAGCATATGGGTGGCGTGCAGCATTGCTTTGGATGGAATGCAGCCGACGTTCAGGCAGGTCCCGCCGAGGGTCGCGCGGCCTTCGACGACGGCCACTTTCATGCCCAGTTGGGCACAGCGAATGGCGCAGACATAGCCGCCGGGGCCGGCGCCGATTACGATGACATCATAGCTGGACATGGGGTCTCCTTTGGGTCGAAATTAGGTGCAATGTTGCGTACATAAGCTGTAGGTACAGCGTACATACGAGTGTGTGTCAAATCAGGGCCGACACTATCATGGCCATGGTCGAGATAAACCCCACAAACCAGATCAGCGACCGCCATGGGGTGAGGCCGAAATAATAGGCGGGGACATACAGGATGCGCGCACCCAGATAGGTCCACGCGCAAGCGGCGGAGAACCCGGTGCCTTTGTCGCCAAGGGTGATGACGACAACGGCGATGGTAAACAGGATCAGCGCCTCGAAATGGTTGTTCAGCGCGCGGAACAGGCGGCCGGTCTTGACGCTGACCTGTTCGATCAGCGGCTTTCCAAGACGCTGCGGATCACGCGGCCCGGCGGTTTTGCCGGGGCCGAGTTCAAGGTTCGCAGGGACGGACATCAAGACGAATTGCACGCCTTGGAGAAGCGCCGCGAGGGCAAGGACGGTGAGTTCGGGGGTCATGACTCAAGAGCTCTTTCGAAGCTTCTTTATTTTCTTTAGTAGTCGCTCGTTCTGTTCCCAAACTTCACGCACGTACATGAATTCATATTCTACACTTTGGGCATAAAGCGAAATTTCACCCCATCTTCCGCTTTGAAGGTTTAGTTTTGGCTCCATTGCTGTTCTTAGGATTGCTTCCAGCATATCGAGTGACAAACTCGCATCTACATGTTGTCCTTCGCCAGCTTCCACCTCAGACGGGTTAACACGGTTTGCTATATTGGGTGCATCAGGTGGCGTTGTCGCAAAGAACGAATAACTAAACCAGCGGTTCCGAAGGTGATCACCGGTATGGGCTTTTAGTCGTTTCCCAAAATGCTTGGCCTGACCAACGTATACCGTTTCACGGTTTTCGCCATGTAAGAGATATACACCAGAACTCTTAGTAAATTCGACTTCGGGCGGGGTGTCAGGCTTTTTGTAGGCAAGCCTACTTTTCTTCTCATGCGCGAGAATCCGAATGTATTGCTCATTGCTTTCATCGTCGTGGCCTGGATAAAAAAGCGAGTCTTCCCATGAGAAAAATTGGCCATAAGCTGTTATTCCCAATTCTATTCTCCAATATTGTATATTTTTGTTGCAATCAGGAACCTTTAATCAAAGATCCATCAGCAACCGGCGTGGGTCCTCCAGCGCCTCTTTCACACGCACAAGGAAGGTCACGGCCCCTTTGCCGTCGACGATGCGGTGGTCGTAGCTCAGCGCCAGATACATCATGGGGCGGATCACGACCTGGCCGTTGATGGCCATGGGCCGGTCCTGGATTTTGTGCATGCCGAGGATACCCGACTGCGGGGGGTTCAGGATGGGTGAGGACATCAGGCTGC
>Ga0208544_10000072_pt1 | contig 73281 bp, 35 predicted proteins | sample DEB08_DNA_9_FD_184526 | JGI IMG/M metagenome (GOLD analysis project Ga0208544, IMG submission 184526) | Aqueous microbial communities from the Delaware River and Bay under freshwater to marine salinity gradient to study organic matter... | ecosystem: Environmental > Aquatic > Marine > Coastal ...
AAACTTAAACTAGACGCACGTGAAATTAAAGCCGCATTTCTATCTGCTGCCAAAGCTAGTTCTCTTTCTTGTTGATTGAGTATTGATAAAGAAGAATCCGCTTTTACTTCTAGAACTTTAAGTGTCCGTCTTGGGCGGCCTATCGTTTCTTCCACATAAAATTCATTTAATTCATTAAAAATCGCATCAATGAGGTGAATAGATAAATCTTCATTCCTCGGCTCCACACTTAATCGAACCATTTGGGTCTTTTTATCATAAGTGGACTCCATTAATCCTTTAACACCTCTAAAACTACTACCAGCGACTAATGCATTAATTGTATTTAAAGCTCGATGTTCTTTAGGTACAAAATCAGCAACATTATGATGGGTAAAATAGAAATCTTTTAATTGCAATTCTTGAAACAAATCATTTCCTGCTTCTTTTGCCCATTTTTCATGATAGTTGTAAATGTTTATCAAGTGATTCGCTAAATAGTCAGTTTTATCATCTACTACTACTTCCTGAAATAAAACTTCATTCAAGACTCTTCTAGACCTTGCTAATTCTACTATCTTATCTAATTGAAAATTAAAATTACTATAGCCTAAGAGCATAGCTAATTCATCATTCCCTCCTTTTTTTTCACTACCGCTTACCAAAAAAGTTAAAGAGGAAGTATAAGTCGTCTTTTGAAAAAAGCTTCTTGTAATAAATACACCTGCCAACAAAGCAGCTATACCGATTATTTTCCATTTATTATTCCATGCTTCCCACCAAAATTCTTGAATTTTTAAAATCAACTCTTTTAAAGTGATTTCATCATCTTCGTAGTACGGAGGTGGTATGGGTGGTTGGTTATATGATTTTGATTTTTCCAAGAAATAGTTATTAAATTAGACTATTGAATGACGATTAAACTAGAAGAACTATACCTTATTAGTTATTATTCCCTTTCTCTTGCTCTACTGGTACGACGGGCTTAGCCTCTAAATCTGTTCCAATAGAAATAACCGTTCCTTTTTTTAGTTTAGGATATATTTTTAATGTTTGAATATCACTATCTGACTTATCCTTTTGTTTTTGCTCTTTTTTTGATTTAGCGCCAATAGAAATAATCGCCCCTTTTTCAAGCTTAGGATAAATCTTAAAGAATCCTATATTTTTAGTCCGCTTGATAGCACCATTAGGATATTCAACAGTAACACTTTTTTTAGCGGCATTTTCCCCAAAACCAGCAGCATATTCATTAATATACCATTTAGCAGACTTACTCGCTTCAAAGGCAACACCAACTTTAGCTATTTCTGTAAATTTATCAGGATATAGTTCTTTTGCTTTGGTGTTCGCTAAATTAATTGTTACGAAGTCTTTCTTTTTAGGAATCGTAATAACATCTCCTACTTTTAGAAAGTAATTATATTTAGACTTTTCATTATTAAGTACTTCGGTTAGTTTAGTTACGACAAAACCTTGATTATTATGAACTCTATAAATGGTTGCTCCTTCTGGAAAAGCTTCTACTGTTAATCCACCAGAACGCCTTATAAGGCTAGATAATGATTCATTTGGAGTGGTTAGTGCATACTCCCCAGGATATAAAACCTCTCCCTCTATTTTCACAAATTTTTGTAGTTCAAAATCAGGAACCGTTCGCACAACAATCTCATCAAAGGGCATCAAAGAAAAATTAGCAGGTGCGCCTGCAATTACATTAAACTGTTCATCTAATTCTAGTGTAAGAATATTAATTTTAATGGGTTGATTATTATTAAACTCTAATCGAAAGACGTCTAACCTATTTTTAGCAGCTTGTAACTTAAATCCACCCGCTAAGGTTAATACGTCACTAACTTTTAAAGAAGCATCATATTGAAATTGGCCAGGATTACGGACTTCTCCTCTAATGGAAACCGAAGATTTGTCGGTATAATCAGAAGCCGTCAAGACCGTCAATTCATCAAGTGGTCTTAATCTCATATTTCTTGCGTTTCCTGGATTAGCTAATGCTGCTTTAATATCTATCCGTTCATATTCTTTTTCTTTTAAATTATTGGGGTTTGTCCGTTTTAAGTAGGCAAAATCCGTTGCTTCTGGCGATAAGCCACCCGCTAATAAGATAGCTTGCTGAATGGTCATCGTCGAGTCAGGGTCAAAAGGATATTCTATTGGATTTCTAACCGCCCCATTCACTTTTATCGTTGTTTTATCAACATATCGCTCTTGTGTGTAAACAATTAATTTATCATCTCTTTCCAAGATTAAATCTACCTCAGAATTAGGCTTATTGATAATATTTGTTAAATCTAATTGCATGAGTTTATTGGTACCGTTATCATTCACTCTTTGTAAAAAAGCGACATCTAGTCGAGCTTCTTTTACTAATATTCCTTTTTTAAGTAAATCACTAATTCTTTTGGTACTTCTAATGGAATAATTACCTGGTAATTCAACCGCCCCTGTAATAGATACTATATTATTTATTTTTCCTGAAATAGCCTTAATCGTGATTACATCTCCATTTTGTAAGGAATGATTCTGTTTTTGGGTAACTAATTGCTGCCAATTAATATCCAATAAGGCTTGTTGGTCGCTTTCAAATCGTTTAATTTGAACAAGTTCTTTAAAAGCATCTGCTTTCAATCCACCCGCATATTCAATTAGCTCCTTTAAACCCTCCTTCCCTTTTAATTCATATTTCATAGGTCGCTGAATAGCGCCACTAGCTTCTACTATTTTTTGTGCCGCAGAAACTTGGATAACCATATTATCCGATAGATTATAATCAAACTGTGTTCCCGGATTCGTCATGAATGCGTAAATATCCAATTCCTTTTGCTGCTTGCCATCAATAATTTTAATATTTCTAACACTACCTTTTTGTGTTGGCCCACCCGCTACCACCAACGCATTAAAGGCTGTATTAACGGCTGATAGGTTATAGGAGCCTGGTTTTTCCACTTCCCCAAAAATATTGACGGAAATTGTTCTAGGTTTAGGCAAACTAACCACAAATTGGTCGGAATTAAAGGTATAAAATTGACTAAAACGGCTTTGTATTAGTTTTTTGGCTTGTCCCCAAGTAACTCCTTTTAAAAATATTTTAGGCAATCGTGCAGGCTGAATATGACCACTGCTGCTGATTTCAAATTGATTATCAAATTGCGATTCTCCAAAAATAGATACAATCAATTTATCTCCTACTCCTAGTACATAAGTATCTGGAATTCTTACAATTGAAACTTGTGTACTATCATTATCTCCATTGGCATTATCTGCAATCGTTTTGTAATTATTTTTAAAAATTTGATGCCCGTAAACAGGTACATCTTTCTCCGTTAAGGTGGTATCGTCTCCTGTACTTTGGGCAAGGGCTTCTGTAGAAAATAAAAGGAGCAGCAAGAGTAATAAAGGGTTTAGTTTTCTCATTTCTCTTCTACCTTTTCTAAATTTAATATTAATTCGTCTCATATTTTTACAAAGAAAATTTTTCACGCTTACAGGGTTTCTAATCAAGATTGTTTATTAGCCTGTCAGGCTATAGGTCTAAGGTAGCAGGTGTCGGGTGTCAGGTCAGACATAAATACTAATCTGCTAGGCAACTACAGCTGATTTATAATCAATTATTTACAACTATAGACGGGTAGCCGCTTATAATTAGGACGGATTTATAGGGCTTACCTATTTAATGCGTTACTCAATAAATAATCTGATAATGCAAATGTCTTAATAGAACGTCAATTAACAAGGCGATAATTATCTGTGTCCCTTTATTAATCCGTGCTAGTAATTTTATACCGCAGATTAATAAAGGGACACGGATATTATACATTATCAATAACCCTATCTTAAATAAATCCCTCTATTCATTATTTTATAATAACAACCTTCTTTACAGCTTGCTCTTTTTGCCCAGAAATCTGCAACCAATAAATGCCAGCTTGTACTTCATTTAAATCAACTTGAAAACGATGATTTCCTTCTAACAATCTTTGTTTAGGTTGTAATGTATGTACTAACCTTCCACTAATATCTACTAATTGTAATTCAATAGTTGTTACTGCTTGTAATTGCAATTCAACTGTTAAATCCGTCGAAGTTGGATTTGGGTAGGCAGTCCAATCAAAATTAGATAAGCCTATCTTATTTAAATCTTTATTGTTATTTGATGTTATTTGCGCTGAAACTTGCGGTCTAATAATTGTTTGGCTACTATTATTTGGACAAGGAGCTATTTTTGCCAGAAATTGACTTCCAGCTTCTGCATAAAAACCTGATTTCAACACGATTACCGCTCCTGCATTAAAAGTAACATTTCCATTAGTAGGAATCGTTGATACTGCGGTTAGTGTATTAGCAGCCTGATAAATTCCATCTGTAATATTGCCTGTAGGCAATTGGTTATTTTCAGGGCAATTCGTTGAAGTAGTAGTCTTTTTATAAGTTCCTATTGGAAAAGGAGTACTTGTTTCTGAATTGGTATTCCCACCTTCTAAAGCATTTGTTCCACTAAAATTCCAATTAGCCATCATAAAATTACTTCCGTCAGCTCTAGTCAAATCTTTTCGATAAGCCCAACCATCCGTATATTCCCAATCTTTCCCTGTACCGTCTACGCTAATGTTACCAAAAACATCAATTACTTTTGGTTCTCCTTGCTTACAAAATAATTCTATGGCATCATCTCCATTCACCCCTGCGCTACCGTCTTGAAAATTTGGCGCAAAACCAAAAAAGTCGTGAAAGGCAGTTGAATCATTAGTTAGGTATAAATAGGTATTGGCAGGCACAACTTGTTGGGAAAAATTAAATTCTATCCCATCTGAACCACCACCATTGGTAGCTGACCCAAAACCGAAAAGGCTTAAATCTGATATATCTCGATAAACAAATAATTCTATTCCTTTAGGAGTTCCTCCTGCTAAAGGTCCATCAAAAACACCCGTTAAAACTATTCTATCACAGGCAGGAAAGGTATCATAAGTACCTAGTGGGACTGGTGCTGTTGCATTTGTATTAGTAGTTGCGCCATCTAAGGCATTTCTATCTACGCTCCAATTACTTCTTTTAAAAATTGTCCCATCGGAATCCGTGCCGCTTAAACGATACCCCCAACCATCTTCATAATTCCAATCAAGCCCGCTTCCTGTATGACTAATCGCACCAAAAATATCTACTACCTCGCCATTACAAAATAATTCAATGGCATCATCTCCATTTAAAAAACCAACCGTAGCATTTGTCGGAGGTATCAAATTCAAATCTGGTGTAAAACTAAAAAAATCGTGAAATTTAGCAGCGTCATTCGTTATATAAAGGAAAGTTCCTGCATCAACGGACTGCTTTGGCAGAGTAAATTCTTCACCATCGCTACCATCCCCATTAGTGGCAGAACCAATACTAAAAATACTTATATCTGAAATGTTTCTTTTGGCGTATAATTCTATTCCCCTAGGCGCTCCGTCAAGAGGTCCATCAAAAATAGCTGTAATGATTAAATCATTACATTGCGCCAAAATTGTTGTATTAAAAAATAAAGGGAATAGCATTAGCAGGATAGAAAGGAAGGTTTTGTTTGTCATTGTGATTGATTAAGTGTTTGTTAATTAAAACTTACTTAATCGGTTTGTGGGAAATATTTACCCAACAAATGTAACACAAAGCCTACAAAAATTATAATAAAATTAGATAAAATATATTTTTAATTTGGAAATAATTATTTTTCTTTAATAGTTCAAGTTTGGTGTAAATCAAAATGAGGAAAAAATAATTTGAATCATTTTAGCTTATTTATTGCTTTTACTTTTTTTCATTGCATAAAAAAGTAACAAAAAATGCTAGTTAAAAACAACCGCTCCGCAGTTTTTAACAGGCAGCCACCACCGAGATATTGTCTACACAGATTTCAAAACAGATGCCGAAATTATATTCTGATTCAAGTTAATTAGAAAGACCGAATTACATTAAATTTTAGACAGGATTAACAAGATTTACAGGATGCTAGTCTTCAGTTATCTAAATCCTGTTCATACTATATATCATGTCAAAAGAAACTTTAAACTAATTTTGTCCAAGTACTTAATTACAATTTCCAGTAATTTTCATATTCCTTGGCATCTTTCACCCCCTTAATATCAAACAAAATAAGCTCATCCTTACTCAATGCTTGGAAATCTTCTTTCTTTAATGCTTTATATTCATTATGTCCTACTGCCAAAAGAATAGCATCATATTTACCTACAGGTTCTTCTATCATCGCAATACCATATTCATGAGCCACCTCATTAGCAGATGCATGAGGGTCAACTACATGCACATTTAAAGAATAATCCATCAATTCTTTGACCAAATTAGCCACTTTAGAATTCCGAATATCCGATACATTTTCTTTAAAAGTAATGCCCATCACCAAAACTTTAGAAGCGCCAGGATTTTTTCCTTTTTCTAATAAAATTTGAACCAATCGCTTAGCAATAAAATGGGGGATATAATCATTAACTCTACGCCCTGCAGCTATTACTTGTGGGTCATGTCCTAATTGTTTAGCCTTATGCATCAGATAAAAAGGGTCTACGCCAATACAATGTCCTCCGACTAGCCCAGGTCTATATTTATGAAAGTTCCATTTCGTACCTGCAGCTTCAATCACTTCATTCGTATCAATGCCCATTTTATCAAAGATAATCGCTAATTCATTCATCAATGAGATATTAATATCTCGCTGGGTATTTTCTATTACTTTAGCGGCTTCTGCTACTTTAATAGAAGAAGCTTTATAGATACCATTTTCTAAAATATGGTCATAAATTTGACCAATTTCCTCCACTGCTTCTTCATCAGAACCACTAACTATTTTTAAAATTTTCGTTAAAGTTCTTACTTTGTCTCCTGGTACAATTCTCTCTGGGGAATACCCTACTTTAAATCCTTTGCCCATTTTCAAGCTAGAGTGCTCTTCCAAAATTGGCACACAATCTTCCTCTGTACAACCAGGATAAACGGTACTTTCATAAACTACATAGTCTCCTTTCTTTAAAATCTTACCAATGCTTTCAGAAGCCTTTTTCAAAGGCGTTAAATCGGGTACTCGATGTTCATTAATATCTGTTGGCACACCAATAATATGAAAATGCGCTGCTGCTAAATCTTCATAATTAGCGGTAAAAGTTATATCTGTTCCTTCAAAAGCAGTACTATCTAGTTCCTGACTAGGGTCGATTCCTTTTTGCATTTGTTGAACACGGGCTTCGTTAATATCAAAACCTATCACTCGGAAATAGCGAGCAAATTCAAGGGCTAATGGTAATCCAACATATCCTAAACCAGTTACGGAAATAGTTTTCTTTTTAGCTATTAACTGTTGATACATTTTACTACTCATATTCTTTTCTAAAAACTTGTTGGCTATAAAAATAAAACAAACCACTCAAAATAAGTATCCCTTCCAACGGTCTCACTACATGAAACTTCACATTAGGATGAATAATCGTCCAAAAACTATCATACACCTTACGAATCAATAATATGGGCGCTTGTGAATCTGTTTCAGATGGATATATTGCTAGAACACCTGTAAAATAGGCGATAAAACTTATAAGAGTCAAAGCTAAAAAGCCTATAAATGAAGGGCTTCTAAACCATGGTTGATTTGTCTCCTTCCTCCTTATACCAATACCCCATAATAATAATAAACCTGCAGCCCCTCCTATCAAATCAATAATCACATCGTTGAAATCAAAATAATCTGTACGGAAGGGAGCCAATACAAGATATTGATATGCTTCATCTATAGCTGCAAAAATGGTGGTATAAAAGAGCGTGTCTCTATAATTACTTAAGAGTGGAAATAATAAAATGGCAAACACCGCATATTGGACAAAATGGATAATTTCAACGTTAACGACCAATAAGGTGTTAAAAGAGATAATGATGAATAATAAGGTCATGCCAAAGGCGAACCAAATTCGATTTTTCCCTTGTTCTAATTTTTTAATACCGTTATAGAATGGTATTAAATATCCTAAAAATCCTATTGTACCTAGTACTAATATTATTAAATTATAAGTATCTCGTCCAAAAGGTTCATCTAAGGTTTTAGCTATAAATTTTCCAACTTCTTCATGAGGCAAAACCACCAATAAATAATACGCAACTAATATAAAAATATTAAGTGTTTTATTATTTTTTAACCAATTATATAAGGATAATATCAAAAGGTAGGTTTATTACGGCTTCGCCGTCGAAAAGTCGCTAGTTTTTAATAATATGAATAGCTTTCTTTGTGGCCTTCATTTAATTCTAACTTAGCAGACTTTTAGTCACATACGATAACAGATATAACTTTACGCCACTTTGTTTAAAAGGTTCTATTTTTCTTTTTTTAATTGGTTATTTTTTCACATTTATTGTTCATCAAATAGGCGAATATTATAACTCTAAAGTAGCATTTTAATCAAAAATCATATTAAACTATATTAAAATACCTTTATTCAACTCCTTATACATACTTATTTTTATAATAAAACTACATCCTCAAAACCAACATATTTTAAATAAAAACAATACTAAACCGTCAAAATCAAAAAAAGCCCCCCTCCAATGTGCAGCGGAGAGAGGCCATCCCAAAAACCGAATTAAGCATAAGTCTTGATGGATGCTAGATGCTTGATGCTTGATGCTAGATGCTTGATGCTAGCTATCCATTTTGTATATTTTTATAAAAGAAAGGGATGGTGGATGTACTTACTTAATTCCGTATTAAATTTGCCATCCACCTAATCCACTTTTTCTTTTTAGGTCTTCTTTTTTCATTTGGTTCAGAATCTATTTAACTAATAATCGATAAACAGAAATATTTTTTAGATTTTCATCAGCAATTCCCATTTTGGAGTTTGCTGTAGCCCTATTATCCAGTAATTTCCCATTACTGGATAATTTTAAGGGCTTTGGGGAGTAAATCTTCCAGTAACAGGAAGTTACTGGAAGATACTCAAGCCAAATTGGGAATTCCTGAGTTTTCATAGATTTCCTAGTGGTTTAAAATATCCTCTGATGCATAGCACCAGAGGACTATGGGATTTATTCAATAATTATCATCTTCTTATTCGCGATGTATTTATCTGCTTCTAATTGATAATGAAGCACACCTGTTGCGCCTAAAGTTTTAGTATCCAAATAAATTTGGTTATATCCTTTTTCATACTGCCCTCGGATAGTTCTTAATATTCTTCCTTGAACATCCATCACTTTTAAGGTCGCTTCACCAGCAATTGGTAAAGTGAATCCAATCATGGTTTCTGTTTGAAAAGGATTCGGTGCATTTTGATTCAGATGGAAAGTTAAGGCCTCCTCACTCGTTTCAAATTCTATCGCTACTTGCATTAAATTACCTGCTTGGTCATAAGCTTCTGCGCTTGTATAATCAGAATTAATGCTTAGAAAATCATGTAGGTATCCAGTATTGCTTGCCTTGAAAACTAGGTTAAATAAGACCTCTTCATTTTTTGCTATGCCATTCCATGAAGTTGTTAATTGATTGGCGGTAGGTAATGTTGTATTAAAATTATCCATTTTAGCAACGCCTTCTTCTATTTCTACTAATTCTAAGTTTCCAAAATCCAGAGTGAATTGGTAGCCTGTTAAAGACTCCATATCTAGTGCTGTTATCGGAACATTAATGGTCTCGCCAGTTTTCACAAAGGCATCTTTAATTTGAAAACTGAAGGTATTAGGCGTATTTCGGTCAGTCGCTGTTTGTAAACTACTCGTCGTCGCATTACCATTTACATCTCCAATCTTGATGCCTACAAAATCTGTTTGCATTAGATTTTCTTGTAGATTTTGGATAGTGATAACTTCGTCAAATTGCATTCCAGTTGGAATAGTAGTTCCAAATTGATAAGCTTTATCCACAAATCGCCAACTTTGATTATTGGGAAATTCTGTATGAACGTTTAATATTAATTGACGCAATTGTACCATATCAAAAGCAGTAATCGAACCAGAGCGATTTACATCGGCAGCAATATGTTTATAAGGAGAATCAAAAGGACTCAATCCCAAAATATGCTTACTGATTAATACCAAATCGAAAGTAGATACGCCATTTAATACATCATCATTTTTAGTCGGCATAATGGTATAATCCCCATTTTTTGCTAACATAAATTGATAGTGCCCATCTTCGGCAGTAATCATATTAGATTGATTCGCACCACTCACATTCACTAGAACGTCTTCTATCGTTTCTCCATTAAAACTAGTGATTTCTCCAGCTACCATATTTTCCTCATCTTCGTCGCTTTGACAAGCACGCATATTGTCTTGAATTAAAACAAATGTTGCTGCATAATCAAAGTTATCAGATGCATCTATTACATAAATTCTAACTATCTGAGTACCTAAATAATTACAATTAAAAGTGATAGAAGTTGGTAAAGAGTCTAATACTCCCTGCGTAGTCTCAGGTGGGTTCGTACCTAAAGAAATATGCCAAATTCTAAATTTTAAGCTATCTTGTTCGGTACAATTATCATAACTACCTTGGTCAAAATCATTTGCCCAAATATCTACACTTGCTGTTTGTGAAGACAATTCGATAGCGAGCCCATTCAATAAATAAGGCGTTGGTCGCCTACATTCTCTGAAGGTATATTCTTGTCTAGCTAAAGTCGTATTTCCACAATTATCTCTAAAAGTAAACTCTGCTGTATAGGTACCAACTAGTACAAAAACAGACATTTTAGCTTCATTTCCTTTCTGAAAACCATTAGAATTATAGACTTCCAATGCTTGTTGGGCAATGACTTCGGCTTCTGTACCTCGATACAATCTAAAAGCATGAGATAATTCTCCGCCTACTTCCGTTACACAATCTCCTGCAAAGGCTGTAAATGTTCTCATTTCACCACAAGACATGGAATCTCCGACAGAAAAAGCTGGGTCATCGTGTACCCCTGTAATACAAGTATCCACATCATCTGTCACCACGACAATCGGTGCTTCATTATCATTTACTTTAATCACTTGCGTATAAGTAATGTAAGTGAAGTTCGGTAAATCGGATACGGTCAATTTATTATTTTCAGGTACGGTTTCTGCATTAAAATTATGCGTAGGGCCATCTCCTGGATTATAAGTACACCAATTAATAATATGGTAAGTTTTAATCACTTTAAAACAAGCTCCTTCTACCACATCAAACATTTGAGACTCCACACTTACCGCTAGTCTATCGCAATGTCCACCAATAACTTCCACGCTATCCGTTAAAGTAGGCGTCATTGGGCAGGTTAACGCTAAATCTTCAGGGAAGTTGATTTGCCAATCTTCTACGTAGTTAATGGTAATTGTTTGGGTACAAGTATCTATCGACGTTAAGCCCCAAATATCTCTAGCAATCCACCGTCGTTGATAAACATCTTGTCCACAAGGGCCTAATGCTAATACAATTGGCGTTAATTCAATATTTTCTACATTTATACAATTGTCTTTAGCCGCAGGTAAAGGGCCTCCAATTGCAGCTAATTCGGCAGCAGTTGGTGCTTTTCTATCTGCGATAATCCCTACTTTGATATCATCACAATTAATAATGACATTAGCAGTAGTTCCCATCGTATCGCCATTAGCAAAACTTGTTCCTACAGGTAATGGTACACAAACAGGTTTGATTTTATCTTCTGGAAGAACCGTTACCCAGCAAGCATTGGTATTCCCACTCGCATCAGTGACTCTAAAAGTTACCTGAATCGTATCTTTAATATCTTCACAAGAAAAAGCAACAGTTGGGCCAAAATTCACCCCATCTCTACTAATTTCCCGTTTCACAATACCACAAGCATCGTAACTTCCTAAATCTATATCTCCCGTGTCAATAATCGATACATTACTACCAATAGAAATATTTAACTGATCGGAACAAATAGCAGTAGGAAGGGTCACATCTTTAATGACCACCAATTGCATCAATGTATCATTTATTTTCTGTTCCGGGCAATCATCTTCTGCAATCCATCGTACATAAAAAGAGTCCACATCTAAGACTGTATGCAAAGCAAAAGGCACTATTTCAAGCTGTCCATTTTCAATTCTAAAAACACTATCTTTTCTAACAAGAGGAGTCGAACAATTATCTGTCGCTTCAGGTGCCCGTAAACTAGTAATATCATAAGAACAATCAAAAACGCCAACATTCAACATCTGTGGAGCGCCTTCTCCTTCTTTAAATACGGGTGCTTTTTTATCTGTAAATTTAATAAACTGCGTATCAATAGGAAAGACACCAATTTCTGGTGAACACCAGTCAACAACCGACCAATATCTAAATAATTTTCTTCCACATGCTGCAGTGGGCACCTCTAAATCTCTGCTCGTCAAAATATAACCACAGATATATTCTTCTGTGCTTAAAGGAATCGTATCCTGAGGCACAAATTGTCCATTTTTCAACTTTCCAATAGCTAAAGCAGGCATTGCTCCCATTGACAAACTATCGGTACAATCTAAGCTTAAATCTGCTACTTTTACAATGTGTTCTCGCTCATTAGGTCTTATAATAACGACTTCTCTAGTCAGTGTTCCAACATTACCACAATCATCAGTCGCTAGGAAAGTAATAATTGCTTTAGTCGTATCTTTACTTCCTTGCCCACTAAAACAAATATCTGGTTCTTGCATTTCTACACTAATTGTCACTGGAATATCTTTATCACAATTATCCAATGCACTTGGCGCTAATAAGTTGCGCAAACCAGTTGTATCACAAGCTATCAAGGTATCTAAGGTAGCATCAACCATGATAAAAGGCTTCGACTTATCTGTAAAAGAAACGATTGTCTGACAAGCCGCACGTTGAACACCATTATTACAAAAAGTAGGAAGTCCTAGTCCGTAATAAATTCTTTCAATCATTACCGTAGCTTCTGCATCACAAACAGACATACCTGCTTGTTCTAAATCTTCCAAAGAAATATGTGGGTAAATAACTCGTCCATGATTATCAAAATTTTGAGTCGTTTTAACCACTTGATTTGCACCAGTTCCTAGCATGATTGTAATGTTATAATACATCGTGTCCGCTATTGTATCCGCAGGACTTTCTAAAATAACATCTGGTGTAATAAATAATAAGCAAGCAGAACCAAAAGGGATATCAACCTTATCATTACAAGCTAAAGCTGGGGCTTGCACTGTAAAAGGAATTATTTCCTTCTTTTCTCTATCAGAAAGTAAAGTATATTCAGCAGCATATATACCGATAGCAAAAGTATCTGTAATAGCGTTTTCCACACCAGAACGAGTTAATAAGGTATCTATACAAACTATTCCTGATTGATTCCTAACAACCAATCTAACAGAATCAGAAGTAGTAGCTACATTTGTTCCACAAGCTACTATTCTTGGTGCAGGAAGTGTAATAACCGCATAAGCAGGACTACTTTGTGTTAAAATTCGACTATTAATCGTTACATCTTCAAAGGCAATATCTCTACTTTCACAAGTAACCCAAGCTTCCCAACCTGAGCCTTTCGCACGATCACCATTCGTTGCAAAAATAAAAGTCAAACAACCAGAAGGGTTTATAGCAGGGTCGCAATCTGCATCAATCCAACCACCAAAAGCATCTGACACGCTCCTGGCATTCGCCAAAGTCGTCGAACCAATACCGAATCCTGATCCAGTCCCTTCACTAGCCCCTCTTATACCTGGTAGATTAGCGAAAAGAACCTTCGCCCCATTAGGATTTTCAGCTAGATAAGATTTAAAGTCTGCTAAAGTCAATATAGCATTTCCATTAGCTAAGGTCAATCCAGCCTTGATAGCTGCAGCTAAACCAGCATTATTCAAAGCAGTTACATCACCCTGAAAAGCAAAAAGCGTATCTCCTTTAGCCAAATCAAAATCTGTAAAAACCATCTTGACATGATGCCATTGGTCTACAGGGCAGAAAGTAGCGGTATCTGTCCTTGCACGATCATCCGCATAATTGCCATCAGTAGTATTATCATCTGTAAACACAGTACTATTTGATGCTGAATTACTGCTACAATCGGTCAATTCATAAAAAGTAGAAGTGTCTCTACTCTCCGAATAATTGGTAATAATTTGCGTTTGCGCATAGGTGAGTCCTAGTGACCCCCATGTTAAAATTAACATCAAAGCTAATCGCCACAATAGCAACCATCTTTCATGTTGAAACAGCGTAAAAGTCGCTTTTTTCATAGGATTGAAAATTTTGTTTCGTTGTTTAAACTTACACTGAATATCAAATTCTAAGTAATTACTTAGCATTAGGCAAAGTAAAACAATTAATTAGCCATTTTGACTTTATCTTTTTCCGCTATACTTCGTTGAAAATGCTCGCCATAGCGGTGCTATGTCTGTGCTTTTCGCCTCGTCTAAGCAAAAAAATATTTCCTCAGAATGACCATTTTATTAATTTATTTTGCCTTAGTATTCAATAGCATTGTCAAACATTTTAAATTAAGGTTTAAAAACTGGTTGTTTATGAAATAGCGTTAATAGGAAATTGCTATTTCATTTTTTTGTAAAATGTCACTTCAACAATGGTCATTTCCTTATAGGCATAAAAATTCTAACCAGAGAATTGTAATTCGTCTGCTATTTGAATTATGCCTTACATTTTTTGATATACTATACCAAATAATGTAAGTATACCTTAAGGAAATAGTGTGTTTAAATTATTAAGTCCGTATTATTAAATAAAGGTTTTGCATTTTTGGATTGGTGGAAAAGAAGAGGAGTAGAGGCTTGCCCTACTCTCTCTTAACCAAAAGAAACTAATCTCAGTTCTTGCGATAACTGCTTTCAGTTATCTGTTTTTTGTTTGGTCTTTTAGGGGTAATCTTCTTGGAGGAAAAGAAGAGGAGTAGAGTCTTTGCCCTACTCTCTCTTAACCAAAAGAAACTAATCTCAGCTCTTGTGATAACTGCTTTCAGTTACCTGTTTTTTGTTTGGTCTTTTAGGGATAATCTTCTTGGTGGAAAAGAAGAGGAGTAGAACCATTGCCCTACTCTCTCTTAACCAAAAGAAACTAATCTCAGCTCTTATGATAACTGCTTTCAGTTACCTGTTTTTTGTTTGGTCTTTTAGGGATAATCTTCTTGGTGGAAAAGAAGAGGAGTAGAACCATTGCCCTACTCTCTCTTAACCAAAAGAAACTAATCTCAGCTCTTATGATAACTGCTTTCAGTTACCTGTTATATTTTGATTGAAAACACGGTGGTTTTCCTTAAGGGCATAGGTGTTTTAGACTTCCTCTTGGCAATTGAAGTATTAAATATTTTAATGTTTGATATTTTTTTATATCTTTACATTCCAAATACAACTAACACATCATCACTTGCAAAAAAGTGTTCAGTTTCCAAACTAATTGGATTACTAATTTATGGACACAGAAAACTACCGGAGCAGTAACTGTACCTATTTTAAGTCTAATTTTTAAACCATATTAATCTCATCCCCCCAAAGGAGGTTTATAGGCGATTAGTGGTTTGTGTTTTTAAGGAATAACTTGTGGAGCGTATAGTAGATAGTGGTTCTTTAAAGGAGAGCGACTATCTATTCTACACTCGTAGGATAGTTATTCTACAGCTTTTATGACTCTGGGTCTTACTAAAGAACCAGAGTCTTTTTTATTCTTAGTAACGGATAAAAAATAAATTGGACATTTTGTATCTAATTCCCCACGGATTTATTAACCCCACGGATTATAATTTATTTTCCAGTGTTACATAGGACTACAAAAAATAGATTTACTAATTTTTTTGCCCGCTATTTAATAACGCTAAATACTTATATATAAGCATTTGGTCTAAATAGTCAATACATTAATTAATGTTATAATTCTACGGCGACTTGATTAATAGTTATTATTTGAACCATTAATCTCTACCATAGAAATTGTATACACTCTTTCAAAAAGTATAAATGAGGCATAAAATTCACCTTTTATTTATACAATTTCTTTAGAGAAATAATAAATAACATTAATAAAATACGAATCATTCAAAATGTCAAGAATCGAATTTAGCCTGAATAGTTGTTTAAATGTTAAACTGAGATTGGTGTAGTAATACTTACAAAGCAAGTATTGCTAGAATTTTAAGGTAAGATTAGTTTCTAAAATAAAAAAGAAATGAGATTTTAGTAAAAACTAGGAACAGCTTTTACTTGTATACTTTAAATCGGTAAGCGGAATATAGAAATGTTTATACTTAAAAATATTTAAAACTCATGGTCTTGATATACGTTTTAAATACAGTACAAATATATAATTTTTTATTATATGAAAAAATACCCTAAATATGGTATATTCTATTTTTTAGACAAAATGTTTAATTAAAGTACCTACCATTTTTACACCATTAAAGAAATTCTGTCCTTTCTCTCTAGATTCTTTAGTGTATCTTACTTTGATAGGAACTTCCGCAAAAGAAGCCTTGTTCAGCTTGATTAGATTAATTATTTCTGTGCAAAATTCATAACCATTAAGGTTAATCTTAGATTTTTTAACAAATCGAGCATGCATCGCTTTAAATCCAGATTGGCTATCTGTTACAAATAAACCTGTTAAAATTCCAGTAACCAAATTACCTACCTTATTAAAGAAAATCCTAACAAAAGGTACTTCATTGTCTTTGTTCAAAAATCGACTTCCTATAACTACATCTAACTTGTCATCTCTCATTTTTTGGACCAGTGCTCGTATGTCAGTTGGACAATGTTGGTCATCTCCGTCAATAGTTACTACGATTTTTGCCTTTTTCCTAACTGCATAATCCATACCTGTTTGCGTAGCAGCTCCCGCACCTAAACATACATAATGCGTCAATACCGTTGCTCCTAAAGTTGTAGCTACAGCTTTAGTATTATCACTGCTGCCATCGTTAACCACTATTATATTATGAAAACCTTCCTCTTGGACTTTGGAAATCACTTTTCCAATTCTTGTACCTTCATCTTTGGCGGGAATAATTATGTAGACGTCATTTGTATTCATGGGAAATAATCTAAATAATGTGCAATGGGGTTACTAATATAGAATCTGAATATCCTTCTATAATTACACTGAAAACTCAACAGGTTTTCAAAACGGGTAATTTTTTTCAAAATTGACCAAATTTAAATCAAAATAAAATTTAGAAATTAAATTTCTAAATAAATTAAAAATCAGATTTTAATTTTATCAAAAATGAAAATTCAACAATCTGTTGCGTTTTCAGAATTATATTATAAAAAAGTTATTATTTGTAATGGGTATAAAGATTGCTAATATCTTAAATCGGAAAGAGGGGAGCTTACAGCAAAGATAAGTTTTTTTATTGGATAATAAATATAATTTTAAAAATCATTTCAATTTATAGGCAATAAAAGTACCTTTATTAACTACTTGTCCACTTAAACCATATACTCTTTGTCCTTCTTCATTAAGCACGACCCTATCCGTACCAATTACCTCTAATCCTGTATTATTCACCAAAAAAATTCCCAAATCTCTTGCCTTTTTTCTTAAAGAAGCATCAGGTGTACGATCAATAGATGCCACGTTTATATCCAATATAATGTATCCGTATCCATTTCGCTTCATTTCTGCAACTACATCTAATTTATTTGGAAACCGCTTAATGTATCTATCAAGATTCGTCAGTTGATTATCCTGAAAAACTCGTTCATTATTTCTTTCAATAAAATAATTGAAATAAGTGCCAATTCTATAAATCAAAGCATCTTTATCTCGATTGACTTCAGTCAACACAGGTCCATATTGAGGAAATAGAAACTCCATTAATCTAGATTTATCCATTCTACCCAAACCATACATTAACGGCCCATTATGAATAGCACTTGTATTTAATTTCGATTGTTCATAGCCCGCACTAATTTCCGTTTGAGATAAAGGAAGCGGATAATTTGCAAACCGGTATGCAGTTGAACTAATAATCCATACCATACTTATTGTCAAGAAAGTATACTTAAAAAATTTAGCTTGTGGATTTGTTTTTAGGGCACCTACCCCAATCAAAATCATTCCAAGTGGAAGCATAAATATTCCATACCAAGTCACCCCAGCCCCTAATAACAACCATAAGAAACTATACATTAAAAAAAAGTAACTAAGCACTTGTTTCCCCATAGAAGCATTTTTTAGCCTACTAGTCAACAAGAAAAAAGCTAACAAGAAAAAGAGAAAGGTTAGCGTATAAGTAATTGAGTCTCCTTCTCCAGAAAACACTTCGATTATATTAGTATGAATTGATTGGTAAATTTCATTTGCTAATTTAGTAATTTGTAATTTCAAATAAACCAGTGGTGCTTCTATAAAGGTGACTTGACTAAGCTCAATTGAAACCGTTGTTTTAACCTGATCAACTGTAATTATTTTATTTGAACGATAACCTGTAGGTATACTAATAATTAGAAAAAGTATCATTAATAACGCTATCAGTCCTTTTAGTAATTTATTTTTTAAGCCAATTAATAAAAGAATAGGCAAAAACAATAAAAAAAAGAAGCCTATATCAATAAATGGACCAGCTATATTGGTATTCATTATTATATCGTAAGGTAAAGAAATATATTTTGGTAATACTTCTTCATATCCTATATAACGATGTAATTCTTCTCTAACATCAGAAGAAATATATATTTCTTCTTTTATGCTAGTCTCCTTATTACTTAAGGTATCGCTTTGAAATGCATGTGCAACTATACCATTAAATAAACATATCCCAAAGAGGAATAGGCTAAGTAATTTTTTATAGTTAACAGTATTAATAATTTTCATTGTATTAAATTATTTCACAAGGCAATTTTTCTTGAGTCTCTAATAGAACGCCTTTAATTGATTACAGTTAATTAATAGGTATACCCCTACTAGTTATCTCTTTCCAGTTATTGTTTCAACAGACAATTTTCCTGTCTCGTGGTAATTTTTTATTGGCCAAGGAGCATAAACTAAAGCAATAAAGGCTATATAAATGACTGCAATGCTCACCAAACTAATAAACTGTTCCTTTCTCTTATACCAAACATATCCCAGACTTATGAGCCCTAAAAGCAACATCACCCATTGTAAGTTAGCTACACCAAAATGATAAGCTCTGAGAGAAGTATCTAATTCTCCTATTAAAACAATAAAAATGGTCAGTGCAAAATTGGCTACAAAACCAATGGTACCTCCCTTTACAAAAGAAAAAATAGTTAAAGTAGCAAATATAAAAAGTAAAGTCGTCAATTTTATTCCTAGAGCCAAACCAGTTAGTATACCAAGGACTATAATTAGTTGATTAGATTCTGAAAATCTAGCTGCTAAAAAACCTTCCTTTTTTGTAATGATTTCCGATTGCAAGGATTTCGTCTTAGACTTATCTTTAACAATCTTTTTCTTCTTTTTAGATGCAGGGATTATTTTTTTAACAAACGCATCTTCATTCTCTATAGATAACCATCTAATTAACACTAAAAAGGCAGTCGATAAAATAAAGAGTAGGCCTAAATCTATTTTAGCATCTCTAAATGATTGGTAATTAATTAAGGGTAAGCTATAGAATAGTAACACAATTAATAGCGAAAAATTTACCGCTAACCATTTCCGAGTAATCTCATAAATAGCAAATAAACTTAGGACACCTCCTCCCGCAGATAAGGCTATTGACATCTCTACTTGATTAAAAGCAGTTTGTCCACTTGCCATAAAGATAGACCAATAGTAAGGAGAAAATCCATCAATTAGACCTCCTTGCTGGCTAATTAAATTTGGCACATTTAAATAAAGTGCCAGTGCATCAAATCCAAAAGGAAAGGGTCTTACGTTTGCCAAGACGTTTAAACTAATAAATATCAATATGACAAAAAAGCTAACAAATCCGATTATGTTTAGTCCTTTTGGGGCAATAAGCGGCTTAAAAAGCGTAGCTTTAATAAATGCTATAGTTGTTTTCCACCTTATAGCTAAAATAATTACTAAAAAAGGAAGAATCACATACATTTTAAATAAACCGAGCGCTGCAATAATTGTAAAAAATAAACAATACAGCGCCATGCCGACGCCTAATTTCACAATACGTTCCACGCTTGATTTAAAAGAAATATCAAAAAAAGTATTTATAATTAAATCCCCTAAGGCATAATTTACCGCTATCATAAAATAACAAGCTAGTAAGATATAACTCATTTTACCTAAATAAGTGAGCCCGCTTAAAAAGTCCAGCGTTTCCTGGCTCACTTTAGCATAATGTGTCCAAAGAATAACGCCACTAATCAGTATAAATAATAAGTATATGCCTATGCCATTAGTTAAATAGTTTAAGAATTTATCTAATTTTTCTCCATTAATGGCCCAATAAATTGCTCCACCAATAATGGACAATATTAACATGGTGTCAAAATATTGGAAATATTCCAAGGAAACAGAATAATTAGGATGGTAATACCAATAATCAATAAAAATAAAAGCCGCCCAGAGTAGGCAGAAACCAATAGTTAATATTTTATCTAAACGAGCAATCATTTATCTTAAAATTTTGGGAATTATCTTGAATAAAATTGGTCATAGAATACAGCACTAAATTATTCTAGCGCTTCAACAAAAGTATTGTTTTGTTGGCAAATCATAGCTTATTAGCGCTATTTTATCGTTTTTTTCACAAAAAACTCATAAATGTGAATACTTACAGTTTCTCAAACGTGGACTATCTCTAAAAGGTTAACAAATCAAATAATAATTTCTTGATGGTAAAGCAAAAATAAAATGCACTCTTTTAGAAAGCTCATTTAATTTTCCTTCCATATCAATTTTTAACCTTTTTTATTCCTGTATTAAGCATCTAATTCCCTAAAAACAAGTACAAATAAATAGTTACTCTTCTTTCAGTAAGGCTTAAAATTAAGGAGCTAATTTTTTTTTATAACGGGAAGAACTTAGAACACATATGAAATTAGAATTATATCAATGGCTTGTGCCAGCATTAGCCATATTTTATATCATTCGGACAGTACGGCAATATACGTCAGGTAAGTACAGTCCAAGAAATACAATCATTTGGATTTCTTTTTGGGTTGCTATTGCTTTGTTAGCGGTTATGCCTAATAAAATTGCAAATTCTTTGGCAGAAGGTTTAGGGTTTCAAGATCGTCCCAATGCCATTATTTTTGTAGCATTAGGTTCCTTATTTTTAATGGTTTTCTACCTATCCGCCGCACTTAATAGAGTAGAAAATCAATTAACTGATTTAGTAAGACAATTGGCATTAAGTCAAGCACTTCTACCGTTAACAATCGAGGAAACAGAAACCAATACAAAATCATCGAGGGCATCTATATCAAAAGTAAAGAATGAAGATTCATTTGAAAAAAAAAATGATGCTGCGCATATAATCGAAAACATAGAAGAGTTAGAAAATATTGTAAATAAATTAGTAGACAGCACTTCTGAGCGTTCAGAAAGTATTCCAAACGAAGGAAAAACACCTAAAAGTAAGTCTAAAAAATGAGGTTAGTTTATGTACTAGAATATTATTATCCTAATATTGGTGGTGTAGAAACATTATTCAAAAGCCTCATTGAATCCTTAGCTCAAGAAGGTCATGAAATAACTATTATTACTTCTCAAGTTAATTCGAATTCTCCTCTAAAAGAAAAACAAGGCAATATTCAAATTACTCGTATGCCTTTCAATAATCGCTATTTATTTACTTTTCTCGGTTTTTTTTATATACTTCCTTATATAAAAAATAGCCAAATAGTACATACAACCTCTTATAATGCGGCCATTCCTGCATTTTTTGCAGCTAAGCTCTTCCGTAAAAAAGTAATCATCACTTTTCACGAAGTATGGGCTGATTTGTGGTATCGGTTACCTTATATGGGTAAAATAGGTAAAACCATTCATTATTTATTTGAGCAATTATTATTAAAATTACCATTTCATCATTTCATTGGCGTTTCTGAAAGTACCACTAATAATTTAATTAAAGCTGGCATTAAAAAAGAAAAGGTTTCTACTATTTATAATGGAATTGATTACAGCGATTTCCAATTAGAAACTACTGCGAAGGTTATTAAAAACAATAAATTTACTTATACCTATTTTGGTCGACTAGGTATATCAAAAGGATTGGATTTATTAATGGAAGCAATTCCTTTTATCAAAGAAAAACATCCAGAAAGTCAACTGCAATTAATTATCCCTAAAGTCCCCCTTGATTTCCTAAACAAAGTATCAGCCTTTATTACAGAAAATAAATTAGAAGACTATATAATTTTAAAGCATCATCTTTCTTTTGAAGTCTTAAAAAAAAGCATCGCTGCTTCAGATTGCGTAATCATTCCTTCCTATAGCGAAGGGTTTTGTTTTGCCGCAGTAGAAACAATCGCTTTGGGAACACCGCTCATTTCCTCCGACCAAACAGCATTGAGAGAAGTTGTTTCCCGTCAATTTATCAAAATGAAAGATTTCTCTGTAGCAGCTTTAGTAGACGCTATGGATAAAGCTAAAAAAGGAGAATGGTCAAGAAGTCCAATGAAAAAGTTTGAATTAAGCGACACTATTGAACAATATAAAAAACTGTATCATCGGATACTGAGGAATGAGCTTTAAATAATTTTACCTCTATGAAAATTGCCATTATAGCAGATGCATTAGATTATCAATATGCTGGTATCTATTATTATACAAAAGAATTAATTAATGCTTTAGCCAAGGTTGATAAAAAAAATGAATATTGGATAGTACGATCAAAATCAGAAGGAGATATTAGTGAACAAGTCAAAGAATTAATTATACCTACTAAAAAATTTCCTGGTGCAGGAGCTTATCGACTTTTTGTTAGTATTCCAAGAATATTAACTAGAAAAAAGATTGATATAGTGATAGAACCTCGTCATTTCGGTCCATTTAATTTGCCCAAAAGAATAAAAAGAGTCACCGTAATTCACGATTTATCTCCACTCCACTTTCCAGAATGGCATCAATTTGTTAGTAGAAAACTACAACAACTTTTTCTACCTTCAATTCTAAAAAAAGCAGATTATATTATTACAAATTCGGATTTTACTGCCAATGACGTTATCACTCATTTTCCATTTACGGCAAATAAAACAAAAGGTATTTTATTAGGTAAAGAGAATTTTTTCCGACCACAATCCAATCCTAATGTTTTAAAGAAACATAATATTTCAGCCCCTTACCTTTTACATACAGGTACTATAGAACCTAGAAAAAATTTAATTTTTCTAGTTAAAGCTTTTGAAGCCTTAAAACAACAAACAAAGCATCCGCTACAATTAGTATTAGTGGGTAAATTAGGCTGGAAACATGCCCCTATACTTGAAGCCATTACTAATTCTCCGTTTAAAGCCGATATAAAATTATTGGGCTATGTTGATCGAGCAGAATTGCCTGTATTGTATACTGCTGCCACTGCATTTGTCTATCCTTCGCATTTTGAAGGATTTGGGCTTCCCCTTTTAGAAGCGATGTCTTGTGGAACGCCAACTATTGTTGCTAATAGATCAAGCCTCCCAGAAATTATGGGTTCAGCCGGCCTACTTTTCCCGCCTAATAATCAAATTATTCTAAATCAAAAAATCAATCAATTACTGATTGACAAATCACTAAGACAATCCCTTTCTGAAAAATCCTTAGCAAGAGCTGCTAAGTTTAATTGGGAAAAAACAGCTACGGAAACCTTGAAAATTTTTGAAGCATTAATCAGGTAAAAAGGTATCATCTCCCCACCCTGTAAATGCTACAAAATATTAAAGCCCCTCGCCCGCTTTGCGGTTCACTCGATTCGATATTCTCTCCCTTCCAACAGTCAGTTTATAATGTTTAATATTGCCATAATACCCTTCCCCTCCCGCTTCGCGGTTCACTCGCTTGAATGTCCACTGGACATTCACCCTTCGGGAGCGCTCACTCATCCTATAAAAAAAGTAGCCCCTCCTCACCGAAGTGAAGAGAAGCCGTCCCAAAAACCGATTTAAGTATACTCTTTGTAATTAAATTCCGTTAAATGTTTTGTATAAGTTTCTTAAAAGTCGCTCCTCCTCACCGAAGTGAAGAGAAGCCATCCCAAAAACCGATTTAAGTATATTCTTTGTGATTAAATTCCGTTAAATGTTTTGTATAAAGTTCTTAAAAGTCGCTCCTCCTCACCGGAGTGAGGAGAAGCCATCCCAAAAACCGATTTAAGTATATTCTTCGTGATTAAATTCCGTTAAATGTACAATATCAATATTCTATTAACACATTTGTTTAGGGTTGTTATTAAATATTGATATTGTAGTTGACTGAATGTCAACTCTGTTTAAAAAAAAGCCCCCCTTCAACTGGGTTGAAGAGAGGCCATCCCAAAAACCGATTTAAGTATATGTCTTAAAATGATACATCTTCCTGTATCACTATAGTTTAATGTCGATAATTAAGGGTAAAATATAATAGTCTTTGTGTTCTTTTAACCAAAATAGTCTTAAAAACTAGGTAATCCTTAACGATAAAAAAAGCGTATTACTATAATCTTAGAAAATTTTTGTTATCGTTTTTTATTTAAAATTCATTTTTGGGGAATAGTGATCGAATTAAAAATAATCCGATCACTAACCTCCAAATTTTAGTACAATCACTAAAGCTAGGCTTCAGCCGATTGCTATCAAATAGTGGTATTTGGATAGAGAATATCCAAATACCACTTACAAGTAATATTAATCAATAATTATCATCTTCTTAGTAGCTACTTGATCAGCAGACTCTAATTGATAGTAAAGTACACCAGAAGTCAATTCTTTAGCTTTTAAAGTTACTTGGTTGTAACCTTTAGCATAATCGCCTCTGATTTCTTTTAATACTTTACCCTGTACATCCATAACTTTCAATGTCGCAGTTCCAGCAGTTGGCAAGTTAAAGCTAACAACTGTTTCTCCGTTGAATGGGTTAGGAACATTCTGAGCTAATGCAAAATCAACATCAATAGTAGTAAATTCGATGTTTACATCTAATAATTCACCACTTGTATTATATGCTTCCGCAGTAGTTAAATCAGAATTTACAGTGATTAATTCACTTAATAATCCAGTGCTAGTTGCATTGAATGTTAAAGAGAATAATACATCATTAGCAGTAGCTTGACCATTCCAAGAAGTAGTCAAGATACCTCTCTCTAGTAAGTTAGTATTGAAGTTAGCCGCTTTAGCAACACCTTCTTCTAACTGAGTCAAATTAAGTCCAGCAAAATTCATTGTGAACTGGTATCCTTGAGCAGTTGCAATATCAGCTGATGTAAAATCAACTGTTAGTGTTTCCCCTGCTTCAACAAGTCTATCCGTTACATTGAAGTTTAAAGTACCATTTGTCGTACGAGATTCAGCACCTAATAAACTATTAGCTGATGCATTTCCATTGACATCACCGATTTTAACACCGACAAAATCTAGGTTGGTCATGTTATCCGCTAACTGGCTGATATTCTTAAATTCAGCAAAGTCTTGAGCAGCAGGATTAACTGTAGATACACTGAAATCGTAATCAGCATCTACAAATCTCCAACTATCATTATTTGAGAATTCAGTATTGATATTCAAAATTAACTGACGTAATTGAACCATATCAAAAGCAGTAATAGAACCTGATTTATTAACATCAGCCGCTATGTGCTTATATGGAGAATCGAAAGTAGTGATACCCAAGATATGCTTACTAATTAAGACTAAGTCAAAAGTAGAAACACCATTTAATGGGTTCATGTCTTTCACTGGCGTTACGGTGTAATCCGCTCCAGTTGTCAATTCAAATTGAAATGCTCCATTAGCACCTGTAGTCATAGACTCTTGCATTGCACCAGAAACAGATACAGATACTTGCTCTACGTTTTCTCCGTTAGAATTAACGATATGACCAGCAACCATGCCTCCTACGTTAGAACCGATACAGTCATAGATATTGCTTTCTACTAAGACAAAAGTCTCAACAAAATCCCAATTTCCAGAAGCATCTACTACATAAATGTAAACAACTCTTGTACCTACATCATTACAGTCTAATGTCATACTTGTACCAGCAGCTCTAATAGCATCTAAACCTCCATCAATTTTTTCTCTTGAAATATACATTTCAAGTTTATCCTGGTCAGTACAGTTATCATAACTGTTCTCATCTAAATCAGAAGCCCATAAATCTACTGTACCACCTTCACCAAGTTCAATAGCTATGCCATTCAACACGTAAGGAGTTGGTCGCTTACAGTCTTTGAATGTATATGTTTCTGTACTTGAATTAGAGTTATTACAGTCATCAAAAGCAACAAATGTAACGGAGTAAGTCTTTCCTGGCTCAACAGGTACTGTAACTGTAGCTCCATCTGCATTAGCAATTTCAGCACCATCAACAGTTACTCTATGAGAGAATTTAGTCAATGGAATACCTAAACAATTCGTCGCAGTAGCAGTAAATGTTCGTACAGTATCACATTCGTAGACACCATCAAAAAGACCTTTATCTTCCTCACCAAAAGGTGCAGCATCTCCAATACCAATAATACAAGTATTAATTTCTGCGCTATTTTGTTCTACAATAATACCACCTTCACTAACATCCAATTTAATAACTTGGCTATAAGTAAATTTGTTAAAATTGTCAGCTACATCTTCATCTTCAACTTTAGCACCATTTTCGTTATGAGTTACCACATAAGTAGCATCACCATCAATACAATCATTAATTATTGTATAATTTCTGATAATCTTCATACAAGTCTCCCCTGGTGTTCTGAAAGTATCCGCAGTAATATTTAATGCGATATTATCACAAGCACCAGATCTAACGATTTCGTCGTAAGTAGCTGGAGCAGGAACACCATCTTCTCCACAAGTAAGGGTCTTATCTGCAGGGAAAGTTAATGTCCAATCTTGCTTGTAACTGATTAGGATAGACTGTTCTTGTGCTTGAGAAGTATTAACACCTCCTTGAGCACCCCAGTCTGTTGCACTCCATCTACGTTTGATGCGAATAACTCCACAGCCATCTTCGATTAATTGGTAAGATTGAGTAATCTCAATAGCACCACATTCATCTAAATTGTCTGTACAAACAGGTGTACCAAATTCAGTATTAAATAATTTTCTTAAAGCATCTAATTCTGCATCGTCCTTATCAAGAACAACCCATTCACTAGTTTCCATCTCACCATCTCCATCTGTATCCGTAGATTTTCCTAATTCACCATTATGAAATTCATCACAAGTACGAGTTATATCATCCTCAAGATCATTACAGATTGGTGCAATTTTATCTTCAGGTGTAACTTTCACCCAACATCTGTTAGTACGTCCATTCTTATCTGTAACTTCTACTTCTACATTGAAAGAGTTGTGATTTACATCTCTTACTAATGCATTACATTCTACCAAGATAGAAGTTCCCCAAGGGCCATAGCCACCGCCATTTTCTGCTTGAAGTTGTCTTCTAATTCTTACAGTAGGTGTACCACAGTTATCTGTAGCAGTCTTGTAGAAAGTAGATGCTTCCATTACAACACCAGCAGAGTTGCTAACAGAAACGTATACTTCGTCTTCACAAGTAACTACAGGATATTCTACATCTTGTAAAATGAAATATCTGTCAATAGAATCTTCTACTGTTTGTGTATGACAATCGTCATAAACTCTATATCTAAGTCTGAAAGTATCACATCCAAGTGCACCAGTTTCTTCTAAGTTGTCACCAATCTTAGTATAAGTGCCATTTACTTTTTGCATTACTGCAAACATAGCAACAGTTGGATCAGTATCACATCCATCAATAGCACTTGGTGCAGTAGGGCTGATAGCCTTAGTACATTCCCCAAAATCTAAATCAATCTTAGTCGCGCCAGCTTCTTCCGTGTCTGCTCCTGTATAAGTAAACTCAGGTGCAGATTGGTCAAAGTAATGGATAAATTGAGTACCAATTGGTTGTAAACCTGGTGTATCATCACACCAATCAACGAAGCTGTATGCTCTAAATACTTTAGAACCACAGTCACTATCATCAATTACTTGATCAGTATATCGTAAAATATATCCAGCTGTGTAGTTTAAAGTATCAACTGCTAAGCTACCAGTATACGCTGCAGCACCATTAGTGAAAGTACCTACTCGAAGTCTAGGAGCACCAGAAGCTAAATACCCAGGATCGTCTGCATTACACTCTAGAGAATCTATTCCAGGAGTTGTAAATTCAAACGGTCTCATGATAAATACAGTATCAGTTAAAGCATTTGAAGAATTATTACATTCATCAACAGCTACGTGCTGAATAACGACCTTTATAGGATATGCACAAATATCACCTGCATCAGCCGCAGCAGTACCAGCACCATTCAATACTGAGTGTATAGAACTAACAACATTTACTGTACCACAATTATCCGTAGCATCAGGCTTGTCAATCAATGCAGTGATTCCAACAGTATCTGCTTGAATCAAAGTATCAACACTAGCAGTATGAGCAGCGAATACAGGAGCTGTATTATCTGTATACTTAAGCGTAGTAGAACAAGTAACTACTTCAGGATCATTTGAACAAATTCCAGCAGGTGCTGTGATTGTTCTAATAATCTCAACGGTAAGTTCCCCATTACAAGCAGCTCCACCAGCAGAGACTAATGAATCTTGTGAAATAACTGGAGGATTAGCAACCGTTCCAGTAGCTACTACTGTAGTTCCTAGCTTAAAGTTAATAGTATAAGACAAGTTAGCTGAAGTATCACAAGGATCTTCTAGCACCATATCAGGTGTAATTGACAATTGACAAGCCGCCCCAAATACAGTATTCACCTCATCGTTACAAGTTAATGCAGGTGATTGTACAGAGAATGGTACAGATAAAGTCTTCGATGTATCAGACATTAACTTATACACTGCTATATATTGCCCTACTCCAAATTGGCCAACAAAATTGTCTGGTAACCCTCCTGGTGTTTTTGCAAGCATTTCATCAATACAAACATCACCATTCTGATTTTGTACTCTTAAGAAAACAGAATCTTGTAGAGTCGCTCCGTCACATCCCGCCACATCTGGTGCAGGAAGTGTTATCATAGTAGAAGGAAGATCTGCACACTCCAATCTAACATCCGCAATAGTCACCCCACTCAATGAGATTTCTCTTGCTTCACAATCCACCCAAGCATCCCAACCTGTTCCTTTTGCACGATCACCATTGGTTTCAAAGATGAAAGTTAAACAGCCTGATGCATTCACTGCAGGATCACAGCTAGCATCAATCCATCCACCAAATGCATCAGAGACACTTCTAGCAGAAGCTAAGGTAGTAGCTCCAACACCAACACCAGTACCTGTGCCATCACTAGCACCTGTTGTACCTGGAAGGTCATTTAAAGCTACGCTTCCCAAGGCAGTTTGAACAGCTTGCTGAAGTGCTTTAAAAGCAATTATCGCTTCTGCTAAAGCAGCAGGATTCGTTAAATCAATAGGGCTATCAAAAAAACCTGCTTCAATTGCAGCAGCAACAGCAGCAGAATCTGCGTTAGCCTCAACTAAAGCTTCTAAATCAGCTTCAGTAGCGTCACCAGGTATAGTAATACTATTGGCGATACTATCAGCAACACCAGCAATACCACCATTTAAAGCAGCAGCAGCAGTATTAGCAGCAGCAGCTATCGCAGCAGCAGTGGCTGCATTTAACTCTGCTAGGTTACCCTGAAACGCAAATAGCGTATCTCCAGGTGCAACATCAAAATCAGTAAATACCACTTTTACTCTATGCCATTGGTCAGAAGGACAGAAGGTAGCTGTATCTGCTCTAGCATAATCATCAGCATAATTTCCATCATTGCTACCATCATCCAAAAATTGGACAGGGCTACTTGTTGTAACGGCATCGTTACATTCCGTTAGCATCTCTTCAATACTAGAAGAATCACTCTTAATGAGTACTTCTTTCTGAGCATTGATAGTAAGGCTGCTAAAGCAGACGCATACTAAAGTTAGAGCTAGAAAAACCCAACTTCGAGACTGAAATAGCGTATATCTCGCTTTTTCCATAAGTTGTTTAAAATTTATTTTTTCTGCAAATAAGAGAGAGGATAGATATCCTCTCTCCATTTTAATATTTCTTCAATTATTCAATGATAATCATCTTCTTAGTAGCAATGTTATCAGCAGATTCTAACTGATAATAAAGTACACCAGTCGCCCCTAAAGTCTTAGCATTAATAGTTACTTGGTTGTAACCTTTAACACCATCTTGCTCGATGACAGTTAACACTTTACCTTGAACATCCATTACTTTTAAAGTAGCAGCACCTGCTTCTGGTAAATTGAAACCAATTACCGTTTCGCCATTGAATGGGTTCGGCGTATTTTGGTTCAATCCAAATGCAGCAGATACATTGGTTGTATTAAAGTCAAGTGCAACATTCATTAATTCACCTGCATTATTATAAGCTTCCGCAACAGTTAAATCTGAATTAACAGAAATTAACTCGCTTAATAAGCCATTAGTAGTAGCAGTGAACGTTAAAGAGAATAATACCTCGTTTGCAGTAGCTTCGCCATTCCAAGAAGTTGTTAAAACACCTCTATCAGCGATATTTGTATTGAAGTTAGCTGCTTTAGCAACCCCTTCTTTCAATTCTACTAGATCTAATCCAGCAAAATCCATAGTAAATTGGTATCCTTGAGCAGACGCAATGTCAGCAGAAGTGAAATCAACAGTTACTGTTTGTCCAGCTTTAACTGCTCTATCCGTTACATTTAAGTTCAATGTTCCGTTAACGTTTCTAGATTCAGCACCTAATAAGCTATTAGCAGTTGCCGTTCCATTAACATCACCAATCTTAGCAGCGATGAAGTTAACGTCTAACATTTCACCATCAAGGTTATTAATGCTCATGAACTCATCAAAGTTCTCAGCAGCAGGGTTTGCAGAAGTAAACTCATGCTTAGCATCAATAAATCTCCAACTAGTATTATTAGTAAATTCAGAAGTAACATTTAAGATCAATTGTCTTAATTGAACCATATCAAATGCAGTAATAGAACCAGATTTGTTCACATCCGCTGCAATGTACTTGTAAGGAGAATCAAACTTAGAAAGACCTAAGATATGCTTGCTAATTAAAACAAGGTCAAAAGTAGATACACCGTTTAATGGATTGATATTCTTCTCAGGAGTGATTGTGTAATCACCAGCTAATGGAAGATTGAAAGCAAACTCACCTGTTGCATTAGTAGCCATTGCATTATCGCCACCATTTACAGTTACATTTACTAACTCAACGTTCTCACCAAATGCATTCGTTACTTTACCAGCAACTGTTCCTGACATTGGATCAACACCTGGACAAACACCTAAGTTATCTTGTACGAAAACATAAGTTCCGACAACATCCCAGTTACCTTTTTCATCAATCACGTAAATGCTTACAAATTGAGTAGTTCCTAAAAGATCACAGTTGAAAGTAACAGAAGTACCGATACCATCTAAAGCAGATACATCGTCCCCTCTTTGTGGTCCTTCATCAGGCGTACCTAAAGCCATTCTGATATCTAATTTATCAGAAGGAGTACAGTTATCAAAACTTCCTCTATCTAAATCAGAAGCCCAAACTTGGATTTCTCCAGTTTGCATGATTTCTACAGCTAAACCGTTTAATACGTAAGGTGTAGGTCTTACACAATCCATGAATGTGTATGATCCAGACGCTCCGTCAGAGTTTCCACAATCGTCAAATCCCCAGAATTCTACTTCGTAAGTAGCACCAGGTACTACAACAACATCAAAAGAGCTAGTTTCACCTTCTGAGTTTGTTACACCACCAGCAGCATCCGTTACCTTCAACTTATAAGTAAAGTTAGTTAATGCAGCACCTAAACAATTTTCTGCAGAAGCAGAGAAGGTCTTAGTTTCACTACATCCACTACTGATACACATATCAGGAGCTGTAATTGTTACTTCAGGAGCTTCATCAACAGAGTACTTAATGATTTGTGTATAAACAAATCTTCCGCTAGTTGCAGTTTCGTCAGTAACCATTGATCCGCCAGCTGTATTATGCGCAACTTCTTGTGCAGCACCACCAGCAGTATAAGTACACCAGTTAATTACTTCGTAAGTTCTTTCGATTTTCTTACAGAAATCACCAGCTACTGTAAATTCTCTTTCAGTAACTTCTAAAGCAAATATATCACATCCGTTATTTTCAGTAAGAATATCATCTAAATCCCAAGCAGCAACAGCAGCCTGATTTGCATCAGAACATTTGATGTTTTGATCAGCAGGGAAAGTTAATTTGAAATCATTTACTGGAGTAACCGTAATAGTTTGTGTGTAGGTAGGAGAAGATAAATTACCCCAATCAACAACTTTGTAAGATCTTACAACAGTTATTGCACCACAATCACCTCTAGTTACATCAATTGATTGGTAATAAACGGTAACACCACAGTTATCACTACATCCATCAAATGGATTACCAAAGTTTGTATTATAGAAATTAGCTAATACAGATCCTGCTACTAATTCACCTGATTCACCATATTGGTCAGGGTGGAACATAGTACAAGGTCTAGTTGCATCTTCTAATTCATTACAAACTGGTGCAATCTTATCTTCTACAGTAATTTTTGACCAACAAGTAACTGGTTCTGATTTAGATCCTGTAACTTGTAATTCTACTTCAATAGAAGGCTTATCAGCACAAGTCAAATCAACTTGGTCTTCCCATGTAGATGCTCCTTTTCTTCTAACTTTATAAGTTAAAGTTTCACAAGCATCATAACTACCAGCATCAAGGTCGCTAGCAGTAATTCTAACTGCTCCACTACCAACAGAAACGATTAATTCATCTGTACAAATAGCAGAAGGTGACGTTACATCTCTTACGATGAAGTAAACCGATGCAGTATCACCTAAAGGCTGAGTAGGGCAGTCATCCGCTGCCGCATATCTAATTCTAAAAGTATCACAAGGGAAAGAAGTACCTGAGTATGCTGCCCAAGCTCCATTTACATATTGCTCAGTTGCAAAAGCTGTAACAGTTGCTTTAGAACAAGCATCAGTAGCAGTAGGTGCAGCAGGAGTTTCTGTCGTTTCACAAACAAAAGGCCCTAAGTCAATTTCCTTAGCTTCTTCAAGAGAATCATGATTATTATCTGCAAAGTCAGGAGCTTGTGTATCAGTGTAATTAATGAACTGTGTATTAACAGTAGATGGTCCTCCACTTGGATTACACCAATCTAAAACAGACCAAGTTCTGAAAACTTTTTTACCACAACCTGGAGCAGGTACAGTAGCATCGCTATGTGTTAAAATATATCCACAAACATATTCGTCCTCTGATAATTCAATAGTATCAGCAGGTACAAAAACACCATTTGTTAATCGTCCAATCGCTAATCCTGGTTTTGTCTCACTATCATCATCTGAATTACATTCTAAAGTAGCATCAGCCACAGCTGTAACTTGAGCAGTTTCTGGACGAACAATAACTACCAATTTAGTTTGAGTAGCTGTATTTCCACATTCATCAGTAGCAGTATAAATAACAGTAACACGTTGAGTATCACAAGGATTATTTGCAAAATCAGGTGCTGTATAATCAGAAGTAACTACCACAGAGTCACAATTATCGATAGCATCAGGCAAAGTAATTAAAGCATCTAAACCTTCAGCACTACAAGCAACTAAAGTATCACTAGCTTGCGCAGCAGAAGTAAAAATTGGAGCTGATGCATCGTTGAAAGAAAGTTCAGTAGTACATGAGTGGCTTTGTTCTCCATTATTACAAATAGTAGAACTCCATACATTTAAGAAAGTTCTAGTAATCGTAATACTTGCAGTTCCATTACAAACAGTCATTCCTGCAGCTCTAATCATCTCTTTCGTAAGTATCGGAGCAGCTCCTGTAATAGTCTGATCTCCAACAGTAACAGTAATAGAGTATCTCATTGTGTCTTGAATCGTATCACAAGGTTGCTCCAAAACCATATCTGGAGTAATCGCTACTTGACAAGCAGAACCAAAAGGAATAACGATATTATCATTACATACTAAATTTGCCGCTTGAACTGTAATAGTAGACGTTACTACTTTCGTTGGATCAGATAAAAGCACATATCTAACAGTATAGATACCAACTGCAAATGTATCTGTTAAAGTTTCCGGAAAACCTCCAGGTGTAGCAGATAAGGTATCTGTTAAGCAAGTATCCTGAGCTTGATTGGTTACCATAACAAACATTGAATCAACAATAGATTCACCACATCCTGTTACAGCAGGTGCAGTAATAGTTAATTCGCTGTATGGCTTATCATCACAAGTTAAGCTGACTGTTTGATTAGCAGGTTGAGCGATGTCAATATTCTTAGCTTCACAGTCAACCCAAGCATCCCAACCTGTTCCCTTTGCACGGTCACCATTGGTAGTAAATACAAAAGTTAAACATCCAGTAGCATTAACGGTAGGATCACAATCCGCGTCAATCCATCCACCGAATGCATCAGAAACACTTCCTCTAGCTTGTGCTAAAGAAGAAACTCCAATACCCGCACCAGAACCAGTTCCGAGACTAGCACCAGTAGCTCCCGGTAAGCCATTCAAAAGTCCAGCAGCAGCTCCTGGATTCTCAGCAAAATACTGTTGTAATTGAGCCAAAGTTGTAACTGCAGTTCCATCGTTTAGCGTCAAACCTGCATTAGTAGCAGCAGCTAAAGTAGAAGCATTCAAGGCAGAAACATCACCTTGAAAGCCAAAAAGGGTATCCCCATCAGCCAAATCAAATTCAGTAAATACAATTTTTACTCGATGCCATTGATCAGAAGGACAAAAAGTAGCTGTATCTGCTCTTGCGTAGCTATCGGCATAATTGCCATCGTTGCTACCATCATCTGTAAATTGAACAGGACTACTTGAGGTCACCGTTCCATTACACTCACTTAATGTTTCGGCAACACTTGCAGAGTCACTTGGCATAGGAATTGCCTTCTGTGCACTCGTCGTTTGTATCCCCAAACACAGCATAAAAAGAACCGCTAAAGTAGATTGTCCTAGCTTGGACATCCATCTTTGCGGCTGAAATAGCGTAAAAGTCGCTCTTTTCATAGGATTAGTTAATTTTGGTTAAAAGAAAAAAGGTTAAAAAATTTTGGTAAATGAGCTCGAATCTTTCGTGCTATAATTAAAGTCTAGATTTAGATTCCTTAGCCGATAAGACAGTGGTGTACATACGCACAAAAGGTCTTGAAAGTAATGGTTCAAGAAAGCCTCGATATTGTCTTTTGCTAAGGTCTATAAGACCTAGTTAATAGCTATTCAGCTCGGTGTAAGATGTACTTAAAAAACAAATTGGTTGATAATTTTTCCGATCGGCTTAAGGAATATTACTGGATATGACTGTATTGCTACAGCTATATATTGGAGTTCCAGTTTACTTGGGTAATTTTAGCATGGCTAAGTACCTAAGTGACTGGGTATAGATAAGTTACGTTGGTAACGGACAAACTTACATTCGGAAAAAGATAAACAGGTAGGGTGGAAACGCCTTGAAAATAGGGCATTAGTGTTTGTGTTTGTAAATGTTCTATTCATGAGATGTTTGATTAGTGTCGCTCTTTCGGTCGAAAATAATGTTTGTTTTTTGTCTTGTTTCTTTTCTCGTAAGGTACAAACAATTGAAAATCAATGTGTAAACTTAAATCGTATGCTAAACGGCTAATCTCTTGTACTAACGTAGTTTGGATAAAATTACTATTTGAGAATAAAAGAAGGAAGTGGAAAACAAGTTCCACTTCATTCAATAATACGGAATTAATCTCAAATCTTAAGGCTAAACTATATTAGCCTTGTATATTATTAGAAGCAATGCTATCAACGTAAAAGTTTGAAAAAGTGAGGCCCAAGGCCTCACGAAATGGTCTTAACCAAACTTTGTTAATCTCATGCTTTTATTACATATTTCAAAATCGGGAATAGTGTCTAATTCTACAAAATAACATTGTTATATTGAAGTAAAACAACTATCCTAAGACAATATCTTAGGGGTTTTTATACTTGAATCGGAAAAGTGTGGATTGAACATATAGTTCTATCACAATCTTTTGTGTATTTTTTTTTCAATCCGTATTAAATAGGTAGTGTGTTAAACTATATTAAAATAGCCTAAGTAGGTTGTAAAACGATGGTGAGATAAAATTCCGTAGGTGTTGAGATTACAAAAATATAAAGAATTAAACTTAAAAACCTACCCTTTTTTGGGTAATTTTGTAATTTATTCTAATATGTTTTTTATTATATAGTAAAAATCAAATTATAATAAATAAAGTCTATTCTTAATACGAATACAAAAATAGGGAAAAAAGAAGGATTAAGTCAAATATTTAACCTTATTTTTTCAAATAATTATTACATCAATCTATTAATATACTGATAATCAAATACATTACACAAAATAATAATTAAGATAAATAATTAATTATTATTTAAAGCAGCTTTAAATATTCTTAAACAACGTTCTCTCGCTAATTTATGATCGACGATTGGGGAAGGATAAGTAATTGTTTCATATTCAGGAATCCATTTTTTAATGTATTTTAATTCCTTATCAAATTTTTGCATTTGAGTAGTTGGGTTAAAAATTCTAAAATAAGGAGCAGCGTCTGTACCACATCCTGCTGCCCATTGCCAACCACCATTATTACTTGCTAAATCAAAATCTAATAATTTTTGTGCAAAATAAGCTTCTCCCCAGCGCCAATCAATTAATAAATGCTTGGTCAAAAAGCTAGAAGTCACCATTCTTACCCGATTATGCATAAACCCTGTAGCATTCAATTCTCTCATACCTGCATCTACCATTGGGTATCCCGTTTTTCCTTCACACCACTTTTTAAATTCTTTTTCATTATTGCGCCAAGGTATATTTTCATACTTTTTACGAAAAGCACCATTAGCGACATGCGGAAAATGTGCTAAAATCATGGCGTAAAAATCTCGCCAAATCAATTCATTCAAAAAAGTCTCATTCAATTGTGCCGCATTTCTAGCTTTCTCTCGAATGCTAATCGTTCCAAATCTAAAATGAATCCCTAATTTAGAAGTTCCTGCAATAGCCGGAAAGTTTCTAGTTTTATCGTAATTTCTGATTAATCCTCTTGATACGGTTGGATTTGGTAAATCAATAGTTGTTTCTTCAAACCCCATTTCTCTTAAAGTTGGACATGGAAAAGAAATCGTTTTGTAAAAATTAGCAAAATATTTTTCATTTGGGTAAGGTTTAAAGTAATAAGAAAGGTTTAGTTTTTTTCCATTTTTGTCCGTTATTACCTCCATTCTTTCCAATAATTTTGCTTTCCAAATCCTACTATAAGGCGTAAAAACTATATAGGGTAATCCATCTTTTTTTAGCACCTCTCCTTTTTCAAAAATTACATGGTCTTTAAAAGTATGGAAAGTACCACCTTTTTGCGTTACTAATTTTTTTACGGTAGCATCTCTTTCCAAAGCATATTTTTCATAATCATGATTCGTAAAAACAGCATTAATAGCATAAGTTTCTAGTAGTTCTTTCCATATCATTTCTGGATTTCCATATTTAATTAAAAGGCTACTACCTAATTCGCCCAATTCTTTTTGTAATGCCACCACTGTTCTATGAATAAAGGTGACTCGAGCATCTTGCTTATCTTCCAATTTATCTAATATATTACTATCAAAGATAAAAATGGGTAAAACAGGAAAATCCGATTTCAAGGCATGATATAGACCTGCGTTATCTTTTAATCTTAAATCCCTTCTAAACCAAAAAATATTAGTGGTAGGTTTCCTCATTTTATTAGTAATTTTATTTATCAAGTAGTCCTTGACCATACAGTAAAACAGCAATTCGCATAAGCTTAACTTATTATAATGCTTTTTGTTTATAAAAAGTGATTGACCGCAGCATGAATTATATAAACACTATTTTGTAGTTTTACAACTTTATCATAAGTAATTGGGCGAAAATAAGTTGAGTCATTTTGATTTTATCGCCTTACTAACAGTCAATTATGAAGCCAATCGCTCAATTCATTTCTTGGGTCTTTCATCCGTTATTAATCCTGACCTATATGATTTGCCTATTAATGGTGGTGAATCCTTACTCTTTTGGCTTCAGTCAAGTAGGAGAAGGGAGGAGTGGTCTATTAATTATTTATCTATTTCTACAAGCAACATTAATACCTGCCATAGCCATTTCAATGATGAAGACACTAGGCTTAGTTCCTAATATAGATTTAGGCGACCGTACTTCTAGAATTGGCCCTTTTATAACTGTCGGGATTCTTTATTTGTGGTTATATGTCAGTTTTAATCGCTTACCAGATGTACCACCAGTTTTCAAATCCGCTATTTTGGGTTGTGTCATTGCTTTATTTACGGCTTTTGTTTTGAATATTTTTTCCAAAATTAGTTTACATGCCGTTGGAATGGGTAGCTTAATTGGAATGATTATGGTGACTATGCTACTTTTTAATTATAACAGTTTTCAGTTTGGTGATAACAGTTATAGCATGTATTCCTTATTATTTTTAGCCATTGCTTTAGCAGGTTTAGTTGGTTCAGCTAGAATGATTTTAGAAAATCCAAGTCCTAAAGATTTATATGGTGGATATTTAGTCGGTTTTGCTACGCAATTGATTGCTTTGCAGTTTATGGGTTAAGAGGAGTTATTATCAAGTAACTTCCCGTTACTTGATAATTTTAAGGGCACTACCGTAAAAGTGTGGGCAAGTAACACGACTCTCCTGAGTCGTAAACTTTAATTCATTCATAGTTTTCACCGTAAAACCATTTTAATTCCCAATTTATCAAGTAACGGGAAGTTACTTGATAAAATAAAAAAGGCCCCTTTCTTTTAATGAAGAAAGAGGCGTTAACCCAAAAACCGAATATTAGCCAAAGTAGGTATTCTGAGTAGTCTAAAATAGGTAAAACAGACCCGACAAATCCCAACAACCCTTCTATTTTATTCTACAATAATCATTTTTTTAGTAGCTACACCAATTGAAGTAGCCAATTGATAATAATAAACTCCTTTTCCATCTATATCTTTTGTATCAATACTTATTTCATTATAGCCATTTAAAGCTTCTTGCCGAATTTGTTTAACCAATTTCCCTGTAATATCAATAATGTTTAAAGTCACCATTTCCGATTGATTCAAATCAAAACCAATAATCGTCTGCTGATTAAAAGGATTAGGTTTATTTTGGTAGAGTTTAAAATTTTGATTCGCTAAATTATTGTCAAATAGAAGCGCTACGTCTAATAATTCTACAAAAGTATTTTCGGTCGCTGCATAAGCCTCTGCTTTCATAAATTCAGGGTTTAGCGAAAGTACCTTTGACAAAGTCGTATTTTCTTTTACTTTAAATCTTAGGGTAAAAATGGCTTCATTGCTTACTGGATTAGTTGCTAAAACAGGTTGGTCCCAACTAAGCGTAATCAATCCACGTTCTAGGAAATTTCTACCAAAATTATTATCCGTTAAAGCGGAATTTTGATTAGGTAAAATTTCTAGTAATTCTAAATGATTGGGGTCAAAATCAATTGCAAATTGGAAGCCTAATAATTGATTAAAATTGGCCGCACGAAAAGGAATATCTACAATTGTCCCTGCTTCCAATAATCTATCCTTTGTATGTAACTCTAAAGTATTCGTGGCATTTCTTGATTCTCCTTCTGCAAAATCAGCCTGTGTCCTAGCACTTCCATTGACATCTCCAACTTTCACGGCTACAAACCCCTCAATCTTCATATCATTTGTGGGTAAATCATTGATATTATACACTTCAGGAAAATAACCTTGATTAGGATCTTTAGCCGTATCAAAAGCAAAATCAGTTCTCACAAAACGCCAAGAAGTATTATTAGGAAAATCTGTACTCAATCGAAGAATTAATCGACGTAACTGAACAATATCATAAGCAGTAATCGTTTTAGAACGATTGACATCCGCTGCAATTAGTCGATAAGGAGAAGCAATAGCTTCTATATTTAGAATATGTCTACTAATTAATACTAAATCAAAAGTGGAGATACCATTTAGAATATCAAAATCTCTAGTTGGTAAAATGGTATAATCATTTCCTACAGGTACATCTTTTAGTTTAAATTCTCCATACTCGTCTGTCATAGAAGTTACGACATCTGGATGATTAATAGAAACGGCTACTTGATTCACTCGCTCGCCCATTTCATTGACGATAATCCCGCTAATACTTACTTCTGTTCGATTAATTGGGCAAAGATTATCTGTATCCGTAATTGTAACAATTACTACACAGTCCATCGAATTTCCTGCTTCATCAGCAATAGTTATTGTCACTTGATTATCTCCTAATTGATTACAGTCAAAATTCGCAGGAGAGGCCGTTATAATCAAGTCATCAAAATTGGTACAATTATCTGTTGAGTTAATTGCTAGTTGTCTGAAATCAACAAAAGCTCTCAACTCATCCCCAATATCTTCTATATTAAAAGTACCATCGGTACAAGAAGCAATTGGAGGCCTAGTATCTCGAACAGTAAAAAGAAAATTACAAACAGTCGTATTTCCACAATCATCCGAAACGGTAAACCTTGCCCTATGCGTCCCTACAGGATAAGCAGCGGTGGCATCATTTGTATCTCCAGTCAAATCAACCATTCCATCATCATTTAAATCAATGGTATAAGTATACATTAACTCGCCTACAGGCGTACAATCATCTGATGCCGTCATTGCAAGTGGAACCGTTGCTTGGCAAGAATTATTTATAATATCCTCCGTTACATCTGTAGGACAATTCGTGAAAGTAGGTGGTACGACATTCACTAAGTCTATCGTTTGCACATGACTCCAATACCCACCTGCTGTTGTATCATTAGGATTAAAGACACACCAGTCAATAATAGTCCACGTTCTTAATATCGTATAACAGCCCACAGGGTTTATTATATCATCAAAAGTTGCGTCTTCGTGATTCAACAAAATTCGACTACAAAGATTGCCTAAAGAATCATAAGTTGGTACATTAAATCCAGTAGGTAAAGAATCAGGTGCTAAAGGCTGATTTTCGCAAGCAAATGTCAAATAATCAGCAGGCCATCGAATCGTATTTCCATCGAAAACACTATTATTACTAATAGTAATTATTTGACTACACGAAACTACACTACCGCCGTGGTTGACATTAAAGGTTCGAATAATTCTTCCAGAACCACAACTATTAATTTCAAAAGAATCTTGCTCTGTATAATTAGTATTTCCTCCACAATCATCTAAAATAGTCGGCACTCCAAAAGCAATTAAATCCGAATAATCATCTGTACAACTAATTGTCTGATTAGCAGGACAAATTATCGTCGGAGGCGTATCATTTGTAATTACAATGGCCGCCACACATACATCTGAATTGCCATTAAGATCCGTCACTTCCAGATTGACATTAAGGGTATCTCCTGCATCGGTACAATAGAAAGTAACAAAATCAGCAAACCCTAAAGTATCATTCACTCGTTGTACTCGAAAAGTTACTTGATTGCCACTACAACCATCTCGGCTACCATCATCAAAGACACTAGCATCCACTATTACCGTACCCGTAGCTCGTAAGGACACATCATTAATAAAATCACAAGCGGCAACAGGGACCGTTCTATCTGCGACGTATAACACTGCCGTACAACTTGTTCGATTATTACATTCATCAATCGCAATATAAGTCACTTCGTGGTAGCCAACTGGAATCCAATTTAATTCACCGCCGTTGCTTTCTATATTTCCAAAGGGCGTTTCTATTCTAACACTTGCGGTCGAACATTCATCTTTTGCCACTGCAAACGGAAAAGTTACGGTCGCACTACAAGCACCATTATCCACACTCGCTAAAATAGTATCTGGACAAAGTAAAGCAGGAGCAGTCGTATCAACCACACTAATAATTTGAATATCTGTTTGATGGTCTCCTGTACAAGCATCCACTACCGTCCAAGTTCTAACTATTTGTAAATTCCCTGCACAAAAAGAAATCGTTTCGTCCCTAAATCCTGCATCCAACTGACAAAACCCAACAAGGTTAGGATAAATCGCATCGCCATCAATAGTTGGAGAACCAACACTAGCAGGGTCTGTCGCACCATCTGTACAAGTGACAATCGGCCCTTCTATGCCATCTCTATTGGGAGGAAAAACAACCATACTCATGGATTGTCTTCGGAAATAAATATCTTGTATGCAACTCCCAACCATGCCTGCTGAATCTATAGCCGTCCATGTTCTTTCAATTCTGCCACTATAATTTGTCCCACAACCATTTCTAATTTGTCGGTCTGTATAAGTCAACGTAGGCACTCGACTAGAACAGTTATCTGTAACAGTAGGATAACCAATCAAAGGATTATCAGGAGAGATATCCTGAATCGCACAACTTAATGTGTCTGCTTCACAGCCAATAATTGGAGCAGTTTTATCTTTTACAATGATAGACCCCCAACAGGAGTTAGTCGTAACAGAATCAATGACTCTAACTTGAAAAGTTCTACCAATATGAGATTCATCTAAAAATGGGCTAGTTGGAATAACCACTCCATTTTCTATAATTTCAATTCCTTTTGGGCCATTCGGGCAAGTCAAATCTATAGCCGTAGCCAACATTTCTGGTCTCACCTCTGCTCGACAATTAATGCCCAAAGAAACTTGCACATTATCATTACAGCCTAAATAACAATCTTTCGTACAATCCGCAGCACCTTCACCATTGACACAAACAGGCGCATCAGGGCCATAGCCTAAGATGGATAATTGTTGATTTACGTTCAAATTACCCATAATAAAAGGATCGCTCCTATCAATCAATCGAAGCGTATCTTCCGTACAAAAACCAACATTATTAAAAGAAAATAGCGGTACATTCACTCCTGCTTGAAATGGTATTTCAGTTGTACTCGTATTTTGTAAGGTAAAAGAAATATAATCATAATCAGGATTTTCAACGGGCGAATCAACTCGACTCGTTTGGGCAAATCTTACTTCATTTGCTGTTCCTGTATTTATTAAATTAATTACATTTCCCACATCAAATCCATCAGATTTTACTTTTATAGTCACTTGTAAGCTAGAAATACGGTTATTTCCACCAGTACCATCATAAGTAACCATTGGGTTTAAGCTCACTTGAAACGCTCCATTGGTCATTTTTTCCAACTCATACTCCACAAGACAATTATTTACACAATCCGCTACGCTTGGTGCACCAATAGCACCAACTGGTGCATCTGGTCCGCCAAATCCAAGAATAGTTAATTGATGCTGCGTATTTGCATTAATAGAATTTATTGGGTAAAAAGGGTCAGTAGGGGTAATTAAAGATAAATCGCCAGCCAAACAAATCCCGCCATTTCTAAAAGTAAATAATGGAACACTGACACTATCTACAAATGAAATAGCCGTCGTTGCTCCAGATTGCAAGGTAAAAGATAAATAATCATAGCCAGGGTTTTCTAAGGGACTATCATTTCTACTACTATTTGAGAAGATAACGCCACCGCCAACTAAATTAGTTAAATTAGACACCGCAAAGCCACCAGTAGGCACTCGTACAACTATCTGCATATTACTCACCAGATTATTGGGAGCAGCATAAGTTGTATCAGGCATAATACTGACTCTAAATAGATTATCTTCCAATTTATCCAATTGAAAATTAGCTATATTCTGAGCGTTTAACCCAATAAAAGAAAATAGAAAAGCTAGTAATCCAACTGCTTTACTTATTTGCTGATTTGATAATGGAAATAATTCTTTTATCCGTTTCATAGGATATTATTTTTTGCTAATGATGCGCGTCGAAAATACTTCGATGGCTATTCGATGTTGCGGTGTTGCCTTGTTGCGGTGTTACGTGTAATAAACATCGCAACAAGGCAACATCGCAACACTATTAGAATCTGCTCTAAAAGACCGAAATAGGATAGCTAAAAGCCATCCTATTTTCGGTTCCAAAAAATTCTCTGTCTCTAAACAAAAAATGTTTTGGGTTAGCTGTAAGATTCGTTGAGTCAAACAGTGATTAATTATGGTTGCCTGTTGTTTGACTGCTTTACATCGTCTTTACGATTTTCAGTTGCCTGTTACCAATTGCCTGTTCTACCTTTTAATAGGCAACGGGTAACTGGCAACGGCTTATATTTTTGCTCATAACGGCTCAGAAAAATTTTAAAAGATGGAGGCTCTGGAGTCATCATAACTCCAGAACCAATCCATGCCAAAAACCTTATCCTAAGTTTATTTCCGTTATTAAGTATTGCCGTAATTGAGATGTCAGATGTCAGACCGTTCCGATAAATCGGAACTGTCAGACAGCTCGTTTGCTACTCTGACAATGTAATGGTCTGACTTCTGACGGCTGACTTCTAAAATTCATCATTCTCTGATGAGGACCATCTTTTGAGATAGTCGTTTAGTAACAGGTGTTGTAAGATGATAGTAAAGGACACCAGTTTGTGTGTGTATATCGCTCAAATCTGTCATAACTTCGTTATAGCCTTGAGCATATTTCCCATAGTATGATTTCAGCAATTTGCCATTAATATCGTAGATAGAAATCCTTCCTTCTGTTGATACTGGCAGGTTAAATGAAATAATTGTTTGATTTCTAAAAGGGTTTGGTCGGTTCTGATACAATCGTAAATTCTTAGTTGTTGGTTGATTGATAAATTGTACCGCTACTTCTAATAATTCGTCTTCCGAATTATACGCTTCCGCCAAAGTAATACTAGAGTTAATATTGATGACTTCGCTTAAATTTATCGCTTGTTGCGCTTCAAAAACTAAGGTAAATAAAACCGTTTCTACATCCGTTTGAATAGCGCCAGCGTTCTCCCAACTAGTTGTTACTTTTCCTCTTTCGGTTTGTGTTAAACCAAAATTATTCAGCCCCATCGTATTCGGTTCTCCTGAGATGACCTCTTTTAATCGAAGTGCTTTTGTATTAAAATTGAGGGTGAATTGATACCCTTGAATGTCCTTTAAATCTTTTGCTTTAAAAGGAATACGATACTCAAATCCAGTTTTCATTTCTATCTCTGCCACATCCAATAAAAGAGTACCATTCGTACTTCTACCCTCTCCGACCATAGATCTTGCACTTGCACTATTATTTACATCTCCAACCTTCAACCCTATAAAGTCTCTACTTAAATCATTAATTAACAATTGTTTATAATCTCTAAACTCAGGCACTACCTCCATAAAAGGGTTTCTTGGGTCTGGAAAATCATAACTCGCATCAATATATCTCCAAGAAGTATTTTCAGGAAAATCGGTTCTTGACCCCAATACTACTTGTCGAATAATCACCATATCAAAAGCAGAAATAGATTTAGAATTATTTACATCTGCTGCTAAAATTTTATAAGGAGAATTTAAAGGTGCAATTCCTAAAATATGTTTTCTAATGAGTACCAAATCAAAAGTTGATAAACCGCCTCCATATTCCTCGTTTGGCATTGGGCGAACGGTATAGGTTGCTTGGCTAGATAAATCACCAAACAAATAATTACCAGCTTCATCCGTGTAGCCCATTTGCTCTAATCCACCGCTAATTTGTACGGGTATTTTCTGCATCCCTGTACCATCCTCTGTGAAGATTCTACCGCCAATCGCTGTTCGTGGTGCAGTGCCTGTGCAAACACCGCTATTATCTTGAATAAAAATATCAGTTTCACAAAATTGCGTGTTCCCTGCTTGGTCAGTAACAATCAAATTAATCGTTTGGCGACCTACATCTTCACAAGTAAAGTAGTTGGGCGAAATTTCATAAATCAAACCTTCTTCTCCACTACAATTATCATAACTGCCACTATTAATCGCATTCGGTGGTACAGTTACAAAACCTCCAGCCATTAATGGAATAGTTAATCCATATCTACAAACAGGCGTTGGTGCATGTCTATCTTCTACCGTAATAGTCATTTCACAAGTAGAAATATTACTACAGCCATCACTCACTACAAATCTGACTTTATGTGTACCAATTGGATACATTCCGCTGGCATTTCGGCCATTTACATCGGCATAAATAGACGTATTAGTAATCGTTAAATTTGGGTTACAATCTGTTGCTATTAAATCCGATAAATTTACCCTTGTTTCGCAAGCAAAATCTGTAATTGCGACTGTTGTATCTGAAAGACACGTCGTAATAACCGGTGCTTCTTCATCCAATACTTTTATTAATTGAACCGCAACAATTCTAGCATTACTCAAAGAATCAGCGGGATCATAAGAACACCAATCTAAAACAGTCCACGTTCTCAATATTTTTAAACAAGCCGAATCTCCAATGAGAAAGACTTCATCATCATAAGTCATTAAAATAGATTCGCAATCTGAACCTGCTACCATCGGTTCTCCTGTCACTATAGGTCTCAAATCAGCTCCGCATTCATTCGTTGTATAATCTGCTGGAAAAGTCACCTGAATAGGCGTTTGATCTTCTAAGAAAATAAGTTGCTGGCAAGTTGAAAAATTACCAGCAGAATCTACTGCAAACCACGTTCGAGTCACCGTACCAATATTACAAGAGTTTACATCTGCCACATCTTCAAAATAGATTTCACTGACACCACATTCATCGGTAGCTTTAAGATAACCCGTCAAGTAAGTATCTTCATAATCTTGCGAACAATCTAAGCTAATATTAGCAGGACAATCCGTAATAATTGGTCTAATTTCATCTGTTATAATAACGGTCGTTCCACACATGCTACTTAAACCAGCCGCATCATAAACTCGTAATTGAATACGGACTGGAGTACCTACCTCTACACAAGTAAAGCGAAGTGAATCCCCAAAAATCCCATCTGCCTCTCTAGCCACTTCCCATTTAACCACCGCACAATTATCTCTACTCCCTCCGTCAAAAACAACTGCATTTACTTCGGCAAAACCATCATTTGTTAAAGCTATGTGTAATTCATCTCTACAAATCGCAACTGGTCTTGAATTATCTACTATCGTGATTTTAGTCGTACACGAAGAAGAGTTACCACATTTATCAGTAGCCATATAAGTTATCGTGTGAACACCTACAGGCACATTCGTAAAAGGCCCATAACCTGTCCCAAATTCCCAGCTAGGTTGTATGGTAAAATCAGAACAACTATCAGTAGCCGTAGCTTGAGGTAAAATAACGGTAGCGCCACAAGTTGATAAGTTAGCGGTAATCGCAAAACTATCAGGACAAGTAATTACTGGCGGGTCTCTATCGACTATAAAGAGGCTCTGAATACCTACCCTAACTTCCTCTGTGCATAAATCCGTTACTTCCCATCGACGAATAACTCGATAACTTGCTGGTGGGCAAACATCGACATATTGGTCTTGGTAGCTAATGAATAATTTACAAGCATCACCATTCCTGACAGGGTGACCATTAATCATTGGTTCGCCCGTCATTGTAGGGTCATCTATCGCACCATTTGTGCAACTAATTGCAGGGCCACTATTATCATCTCTGTCGACTGGAAAAATTACATTACTGACATCCTCTTTTAACAGATAAATACTCTGCGTACAAGTCCCTACATTTCCATTATTATCTATAGCGGTCCAGCTTCTGGTGATTCGACCACCAACTGCCATTCCATTATGCGTCGTACCGCATGCCAATTCTTTATATAAATCGAAGTATCTAAGGTCTGTACTATCGACTAATTCACAATTATCTGTAATGGTTGGATACCCTAAATCAGCAGGCAAAGTAGAAGCAGCACATTGAAGTACGGTATCTCTACAAAAAATCCTTGGTGCTAATTTATCTTCAACTGTTATTGTACTCCAACAATCCCCGCCAGTCACTGAACTACTTATACTCACTTGGAAAGTTCTATTAATATGTTCACATCTAACTGTATCCCCTATTTCACGGTTATTTTCATCGAATACTTTAACTGTTATTATGCCTGCACAACTGTGGTCTCCATTTAAAATGAGTTCAGGGATAATTACCGCATATCCATTCGTACCCAAAGAAATTTGTTTCTGATCATCGCAGGAAAGTGTACATTGTGCAACTGCTTGTGTAGCAAAAAAAGTAGTAAATAATAAGACTATTACAAAGCTACTCATTCGCCCAAGGCGCTGGCCAATCAATGAAAAGGTAAGGTTACCTCTTTCATTGCCTAAATGTTGGCATACGGATGTTAAGCCCCAACCTTTACTCAAGGTTGAGTGTTTAAGCTTGCTGCTCATGGAATCAGAATTTTTTTTAGAATTTTGACTTATAAAAGCCTAGTTCCAATACATAGTTAAATCAGTTGACCTTAGGTCAAATTATATAGTAATAGATTGATTAATAATTCTACCTATCGGCTGACAGGCAATCTACTTTTTTTCTTTTTTAATGGAATCTGTAATGTGCGAGTTGGTGAAATCTAGAATTGTATGTAGTAAGAATCGTGTAGTAATTAAAACGCTATAAAAGCTTGCTGGAAGTCTGGCTTCGAAAGGATTCGTGTAATAACCTCTCCATAAATCTATCGTCCTTGCTCCTAGTTATTTTACTTAAATAGGGTGTGTTTGTAATATTTGTCTACTGTTCTTTATGCTTTTAAAAAATCTATTATTTGACTGATTAATAGCATTTTGTGTGGTTATCAAGTTAATTTTACTATTTCAAAAATAATTTTCATATTAACTTTTTTTACTAATTATCTTTTTCTCTAATAAGTCCAAAAGTGTGCCAAAAAATGAAGTTAAAAAATTGAATTTTATTTTTTAATATATTAAATACTATAATTCAACAAGTTATGGATTAAATAAAAATGATGCTTGATAAAAAAAATTAATTTGTTTGCAAAAGATAATATTTAGAGAACTATAAGATAAGTGGTGAGACAAAATTAGCAGGCACTTTTTAAATAGTTACAAGTTACGGGTTGCGAGTTAACAAATAGAATCTTGACTCTAAAATTGGATTAAAACTTATTATTTTAGGTTATTCAACTAGAATTATTAGGTATTTGATTGAATTTAACCCGCAACATGAGCCTAACATTAAATCTATAATCGACACTTTTTTGGGTTAATGAGTGAATAAGATTAATGAGTCGATGTGGTGGAATTTAGGCTAAATCTCGAATATTATCTCCTTAAGCTCATTTCTTCCTCAACTTATTACCCCTTTTTCACAAAGTATCGATTCTATTTATTCAGGTACTTATACTCCTTTTACACAGGACAATATTATCAGAGGTTATATTTTTCGACTGGAATATTGCTTCTAAATTTTGTATTTCCACTTGCATTAATTTACCATGTTCATCAATTAAATGAACTTGATAGCCATAAGACTTCAATAAATTAATCGCTTTTTTGTGTGCTTGATTACTCCGTTCATTTACTAAATACTCCATCGCAATAATAGGCGAATTTTTTTGTACTATTTCTTGTAAACCTAAAATGACATCATATTCAGCACCTTCCACATCAATTTTTATAAAATCAGGAATTACATTTAATTCTTGCATTAAATCATCCATTGGGTTTCCATTCACTGTTACTTTTTGCGGCTTATTCTCTGCTAACCATGCAGCTTCTTCAAATTGATTAGGATAAATCGTATTATATTCTGAGTAAAGCATAGGAAATTCAAAAAAAGAAATGGTTTCCTTTTTAGAAGTTGCTGCGCAATTAAAAACCACTAGTTCTGGCCTATTCGCTATATTCTTATTAACAATTTTAAAAATGGCAGGAGAAGCTTCTATACCAATCACCCGTCCTTTTTGTCCTACCAAATGATGCGCTAACAAAGCGTAATAACCAAAGTGCGTGCCTATATCCAGTACCACTTGACCTTCTTGAATTTGTCGAATAAAATATTTAGCGAGTCGTATTTCTGAGTCATGACTTTTTGCGCCTAATAAATACAAATCCATACCAGCAGGTAATATGACCTCCATCGAACTATTAAAAAAAGTGGTACAAGTTTTTATACTTCCTTTTTTCGTTCGATTATATTTCAATTTCCAGAATAACATCCCACTCAAATAACGAAACGGATTATTCCATAATCTACCCCATTTAGAACCATTTGATAATTGTTCAATCGCATTTAACTTAGCCAATAAATCTATTCTATAATCTATCATGATGCTTACTTAAAAATTTTCTGCCAAAGAACGGGATAAATTATCAATTATTTAGGGCTTATACCACTAGATAAATCTATTTTTGCCCAAACCTATAATTTTGTCAGATTACAAATGGTCCATTATACACAACAAAAAATCAATGCTTATTCCCCAACAACCATCCTCTTTACAGGACTGGCAATAACTATTATATCCAGCGTTATTATTGGCATCTTCACGGAAGAGTATATATTTTTTGGTTTACCTGCTTTGTATTTAGGGCTTTATCTAGCCATTGTTGATTTTAGGAAAATATTCTATTTGTTATTGGCAAGTATTCCGATTTCCACGGAATTAGAACTACCTGGTGGGTTTAGTACAGATTTTCCTTCCGAATTATTATTGATTGGTTTAATGGGCTTATATGCGCTCTATTTCTTAAGAAATGGTTGGCAATTGGGTAGTCATTTTTTTAAACATCCCATTACTATTCTACTCTTGGTACATGTCGGTTGGATAGGTTTAACCGTCTTGCACGCAAGCAATCAAGTGATTGCCATAAAATTTTTTCTCGCTAAAATTTGGTATATCATCAGTTGCTATTTTATGGCAGGGTTACTCTTAAAAACAGAAAAGGATATTCAAACCTTCTTTAAGTGGGTATTTATTCCACTTCTTTTCACCGTTATCATTGTCATGATTCGGCATGCCTTAATGGGGTTTTCTTTTGACAGCATCAATTCCGTCCTCAATCCATTTTATCGCAACCATGTTAGTTACGCCGCTATTTTAGTCATTTTCTTTCCATTCCTGTGGTATGCGCCAACTTGGGTGACCAAATACACTAAGAAATGGTGGCTTTTAATCGGTAGTATTGCCTTTTTCTTAATCGCCATCTACTTTACGTACACAAGAGCCGCTTATGTCAGTTTAATCATTGCGGCAGGGACTTATTTTATCATTCGGTTTAAGTTCATGAAAATTGCTTTGGCTAGTGCCTTAATCATAGTTATCGTTGGCTTAAACTTCGTTGCACAGCATAATAAATACCTTGATTTTGCGCCAGATTTTAATAAAGCAATTGCGCATAAAAAGTTTGATAATTTACTAGACGCTACAGCTAAAGGAGAAGACATTTCTACGATGGAACGGGTTTATCGTTGGGTAGCGGGCGGATATATGGTCAAAGAAAAACCTTGGTTTGGTTTCGGGCCGGGTAATTTTTATACTTATTATCCACAATATACCGTTAGCAGCTTTTCTACTTATGTAAGTGATAACCCCGAAAAGTCTGGCATCCATTGCTATTATCTAATGGTCGCTGTGGAGCAAGGCATTCTTGGGTTAATTATTTTTTTACTCCTCTGTTTCACCGTACTTTTAAAAGCGGAACAGTTGTATCATCAAGCCCTTACCGCTAGTAAACGGCGCTTAGTTTTAATGATTACTTTATCCCTCGTTATCATTCTTTCTTTGCTTTTAATTAATGATTTGATAGAAACAGATAAAGTCGGTACTTTTTTCTTTATGGGAATGGCGATGTTGGTTAATTTGGAGAAGGAGCGAGTTGTTGGTTGCCAATTTGACGTACACTTGTAGCTTGCTATTGCTATTGCTAATTTTTAAAGGAAAAAAATAAAAAATCTCAATTTCAATCTCAATTTCAATTTCAATGGCAATAGCAATAAATCCCCATCCTGTTAATCCTGCATAATCCAGTCATCCTGTAAAAAAAAGAGAAGCCCTTCTCAGAGAGAAGGGCCATCCCAAAAACCAATTGTTAAAGGACATCTTACGTCTTTACGTGAGGGTTTCACGCGTTTCTTAAAGATTTGTAATTCCGTTTTTTTTGCATTCGTCTGCTTATCTCAATTGGTTTATTTTATATTATTTATTTAACGAGGCTACTCAGGCAAGATGCCTAAGCTACTTCTAATTATTTTCTAAAGCAGGTGCTTTCTCTACTCTTTTAGGTATCGTAAAAGATAACGTTATTTCATGCGCTCCATTGCTATACTGTTGAAATTTCTTAAAAGAAACATCAAAAGAATAATGAAATGCAAAGTTAGTAAATTTTGAACCAACTAAAATACCCATAGCACTACGTTCAGAACCTCCTCTATAGGATAATCCACCAATCAATTTATCTTCTAAGAAATACCCTTTTAAGTTAATATCTGCTTGAAAAGGTACACCCCGAGAACGACGCAAGAGAAGTGAAGGCTCTAAAGTAAAACCATATTCAGCAGATTTAAAGCGATGTCCCAAATTAAATAAATAATATCCTTCAGGTTCATCCTCACTACTTGCTGAATTACCATCTAAACGTGCCATAATAATATTGGGAAAAGCAATACCAAAAAAAGTCTGCTCATTATACATCCCATAAAATCCTAGGCTTGCATCAAAATTATTAATACCATCAATTGCATCTTCTATATTAACATCTCCTGGTGTATAATTAGGATCCAATAAAACGGCATTATCCACTTTCATTTGGCTAAATTCCGTAGAAAAACCAAAACCTATCTTCAATTTATCTAAATCATAGCGAAAAGCATAATTAATCGCTGCTCTAAATTGATTAATATGAGAAATATTTTCAGAATAAATGGTTGCCCCCAAGCCAAAAGTCTTGCCAATAGGCCCATCATAACTTACCGCATAAGTCTTTGGCGCACCTGGAAAACCAGACCACTCGTTTCTAGCATGCAAAAAAAGCTGTTGATCGCCACTAAAACCAGCCGCAGCTGGATTAATTAGTACAGGATTAATATGATAATGCGTAAAAGCAGATTGTTCTTGTGCATAAGCCGATAGACTGATAAAGGACAAGCTGATTACAAACAGTATAAATTTTTTCATTAGTAAATGAATTAATGGAAGCTTTACAAAAATTGAAAATGAAAAATTATAAATTCAAAATTTAAAAGTAGGAATAGCCAAAATTTTTATTTGAATTTTAATTGCGCTTTCATCTTTCTTCAAAACATCCAAAGTCTTTGGGAAAATATTTGTCGGTTATATAAGCATTCAATGTAGATTAGGCTAGTTTGCGGACAATTCATACTGCTGCAAACTGCCTACTCACTTACTGCCTACAGAACTATTTATCATTTAATATAGTAACGTGGTCTCTAATTCTATTTCTAGTACCATCCGCATTATCAAATTCTAAAACCCAGAAATAGCCACCTTCGTCTACAGGTCTATCATTTCGAGTACGCCCTCTCCAACAGTCTCCCTCATCACCAGAAACACATTGGTAATCGTCTGCTTCAAAAATTAATTGTCCCCAACGATTATATATTTCTAGATGATTATTAGGTGCCGTATCTACACAATTGAGAATAAAGGCATCATTTCGTCCATCTTCATTTGGGGTCACTACTTTAATAGAAGTAAAACAGTCTTCACACATAGGGTCCGAATTGATTCGGAAATTTTCTTCTTGCGTACAATCATTCTGGTCGGTAATAATGACGCCATAATCTCCAACTCTTAATCCCTCTATACAGAGTGCATCCATCACATCATTAGACCATTTAATTTCTTTATAAGGCATGGTACCACCTGTGATATTAATACAAACTTTACCACTCATTTTACAATCTTCCGTAATGGGTTCTGATAAGTCAATAATAATTGGTGCGGGTTCTGTGAAATCGAAAGTCATCATCCCTGTACTACCATTAGCATCTGTTACCGTAACTTGGTAAGTTCCTGCCCCTGCATTTGCGATAACACTTGTCGTTGCACCCGTATTCCAAGCATAAGTATAGCTTGGCTTACCTCCTGTAATTTCTGCTTGCAAAATACCATCTGTCAAGCCACTACAAGTAATAGCATTAGCAACTATAACCGTTACTTCTGGATTATCTACAATAATTTCGACATTTTCAACAATCGTACAACCCAAAGCATCTATTACAGTAAGACTGCAATTACCTTCGTCTAAGCCTGTAGCAGTTGAGCCAGTTTGTCCATTGCACCATTCGTACGTATAAGGCATTACTCCACCTGTGGCCGTAGCGACTGCCGTTGCATCAGGTGCCCCTTTCGTAATTGCTACCGTTACCGTTAAATTAGAAGTAGTACCGACTATAAAAGTTTCTATGTAAGTACAAACTTTACTATCCGTTATAGTTAAGGTATATTCTCCAGCGGTTAAATCTGGATTATTAGCGGTCGTTACCCCATTGCTCCAATTATAAGTATAAGGACTAAATCCGCCCGCTGCGGTAATGCCAATAGAACCATTATTCTCCCCTGCACAATCTACATCATCCACGATATTACTAGCTGATAAAATAGCCGTTGGGCCACTTACCTCAATATTTTCTGTATAAAAACAGCCATTGGCATCTGTTATAGTGACACTATAGTTACCCGTTGGAACATTTTCCACAACATTGGTATCTCCTATTTCAACCGGTCCTGCCGCCCAAGCATAAGTATAAGGTTCAGCTCCTCCACTAGGCATCACTTGAATAGCACCACTACCATCTCCACAAGCATCTTCTACGACCTGTACCGTTCCAGATATGGTTACGGTTGCAGTTACTGTTACAGGTAATTCAGAAGTACATTGATTGCCATCTGTAATAATTACGGTATAATTTCCAGGTGGTACACTTGTTGGGGAAGCGCCTGCAAGGCCACTATCGCCCCAGTCATAAGTATAATCGCCACCAGAACCACCAGAAGCCGTCAAAGTTATCGTTCCATCTGCAATTCCAGTACAAGAAGCAGGTGTTGTTTCAACAGTTGCTATAATTTCTGTAGGAGAAGAAACCATAATATTATCCATAATATCCTGACACCCGACAGCATCGGTAATCGTCAAACTGTAAGTACCCGCTGGTACGTTTACAGGTCGATTAGCTGGTGCTAAAGTTGAATTACTCCATTCATAAGTATAAGGTACAGTACCACCAGATATAGACACATTAATCCGACCATCTGCCACACCAAAACAAGTAGCATTTTGAGGTGTAATGACAGTAGTCATACCAGTTGGTTCTGTAATGGTTAAAGATGCAGCAGAAATATCACTTTTAGTTTCTTGTCCACCACAGCTACTAATTGTTACGCTATAAATCCCAGCTGCCAAACCTGTTGGGTTCGGTATATTGCCAATAGTCGCATCATTCCATTGATAAGTATAATTACCATCTCCTCCAGAAACATTTAAGCTAATTGCACCATCATTCATCCCATTACAAGTCACATTGATAGGAACAGCCGTCGCCACTATAGGGCCTGGGCACTCTGTAACCATGCCAATATTAATAACTCCATCAGTTTGCGTAAAAGGAACGGTTACATTTGCAGTTGCCGCTTCCCTTTCAGTTGGGGTATCTGTAAAAGCAATAATCGTACTCGCTCCATTATTTCCAACTGCATTGAAACACACTTCAAATAAAGTAGCTCCATCTGTTAGAGTGACTCCTTGTGCAGAGTTATCAAACCATGCTAAAGCAAGTGCACCATTTGGCGCACCATCCGTATTAAAAGTAGCTGCTGTTAAATCAGGTAAGCCAAAACTTTGGACACCCGTAAATTCGATTACCGCTGGATTCCAGCCCATCGAAAATTGCAAAGCAGCGATGTCATCAAAATCATGAACAACCACAGGAACACAAAAAGCTTGACCTGATGCAATGGTGTCTGGAGCTATATTAACTAATTTATCTAATGGTCCACCATCTGGAGGATTAACAATATCCTCTTCTTTTACCGTAAATACGCCATCAGAACTACTAAATTCAATCGTATTACTAGAAGTTGCCAACTCTCTAGTAGTAGGCGTATCAGTAAAAGCAATAGTTGTCGTTGCGCCATCTGCGCCAATTACCTCAAAACACATATCAAATAGAACAGTCCCATCTGCTAAGGTTACTCCTTGTGCCGCATTATCAAACCAAGCTACCGCAATTTGTCCATTTGCGGTACCATCGACATTAAAACTTGAACCACTTAAATCAGGTAAACCAAAAGCATCTCCTACACCAGTAAATCGCAAAACGGTAGGATCCCATGCCAAAGAAAATTGCATAGAAGCAATACCATCAAAATCTTTAACCGCAACAGGAATACAAACAGAAGAACCCGCTGGGCTTTCAACCGCACCAATATTAATAATCCCATCACCAGTTGGCGGCGGCGGCGTTACAGTTCCTACTTCTACGGTAATAGTACCATCAGAACTTAAAAATTCGATTGTCCCACTAGCTGTTGCCAATTCTCTCGCAGTCGGGGTATCTGTAAACGTTATATTGGTACTCGTACCATTTGCGCCAATTACATTAAAACATAATTCAAATAGCGTTGTCCCATCTGCTAAAGTTATTCCTTGTGCTGCATTATCAAACCAAGCTACCGCAATTTGTCCGTTAGGCGTACCATCAATATTAAAACTACCAGCAGTCAAATCTGTCAAACCAAAACTCTGCGTACCAGTAAATTCTAAGACCGCAGGATCCCAAGCCAAAGAAAACTGCATGGCTGCAATTCCATCAAAATCCATGGTAGTAATAGGTACACAAATACTTTCACCCGAAGGAGCAGAAATTGCTCCTAGATTAAGAATCCCATCTTCACCAGTTGTTGGCGGAGGAGGAGGAGGCGGTGTTGTTCCGCTGCCTACTGTTACCGTTCCATCTGTTTGCGAAAAGGTGATTGTATTATTAGCGGTAGCTGCTTCTCTTTGGGTAGGCACATCTGTAAAAACAATTGTTGAATTTTCGTCTGTAGCGCCTACTACCGTAAAACAGACTTCAAAAAGGGTTGCTCCATCCTGAAGGGTTACTCCTTGAGCGGTATTGTCAAACCATGCCATAGCAGTTTGCCCAGTAGCCGTTGCCGTTGTATTAAAACTACCTGCATTTAAATCAGGTAGGTTAAAATTTCTTACTTCATTAAATTGCAAAACTGCTGGATCCCATTGCAAAGAAAACTGCAAAGAAGCAATTGCATTAAAATCATTAACAGTTAAAGGCAAACAAACCGTTGATCCTGCTTCTGCACTTAATGTTGATAAGTTAATGAAGGCATCTCCACCAGTTGATGGTGGCGGTGGCGGTGGCGGTGTTACCGTTCCATCTCCAACCGTAACAGAACCATTCGCTTCTGTAAAAGTAATCGTGGTATTAGGATTTGCCGCTTCTCTTTGGGTAGGCGTATCTGTAAAAATAATACTAGAACTCGTTCCATCTGCACCTAAGACCGTAAAACACATTTCAAATAAAGTAGCCCCGTCTGCCAAAGTTACCCCTTGTGCAGTATTATCAAACCAAGCCATGGCTGCTTGTCCACTCGCTGTTTGAGTCGTATTAAAACTACCCGCATTTAAATCAGGTAAGTTAAATCCTCTCACTTCCGTAAATTGCAGTGCCGATGGATCCCATTGTAAAGAAAATTGCAAAGAAGCAATCGTATTAAAATCGTTAACGGTTACTGGTACACAAACGGTTGAACCAACAGGTGTATTAACAGCGGCTATATTTATAAACGCATCGCCTGTCGAGGTAGGTGGTGGTACCACTACTTCCGTATTAACACTGACAATACCATTACTTTGTGTAATTCCGACCGAAGTTGTAGAAGCGGTAGTTGTAACAGAAATAGGCGTGGGTGTATCTGAAAAAGAAACAGCTGAACTTGTTCCAGCAGCACCGACTAAATTAAAACAAGCTTGGTAAATATTACCGTTATTGGCAGTAGCACCTGCTGTATTAGACCAATTGACACTTAATTGTCCATTAGCCGTGCCTGTTGTACCAAAACTCGCTTGGCTTAAGCCCGCTAAATTTATATTTCTAATTTCTGAAAATTGTAAGACCGATGCATTCCAATTTAAAGAATAATTCATTGCGGTTACATCTGTGAAATTAGACACGCTAACGTTCACACAAACAGTTGTACCATTATCTCCAGAAGTACTAGAAATATTAGAAATTAAAGGAGCAGTATTGCCCGTGTTACTACTATTACCATTTCCATTGGGGTCGCCAAATTGAGCATCTGTAAAAGTAACAGAATTGGTCACTTCGCCAGCGGTACTAGCTACTTCAACGGCTAATCCTTGGCGACTGGCAAAGGTAATCGTTGAACCAGAGCTTGCATCTCCTAAAACAGTAAAGCTCATGGTATAGAGAGCGGTGCCATCTGGAGCAGAAACCCCCTGAGTGGTGTTATCGAACCAAGAAAAGGATAAGAATCCTCCAGCTACATCTGCATTAAAATTACCTGCACTTAAGTCTCTTAAGTCGAAATTATCAACAGAATTGTATTGGATAACGGCAGGGTCCCATTTGACGCCATATTGCATACTAACGATGTCAGTAAAATCATTGGCGATCAACGAGACAGTAACGGTTTCGCCTGTATTACCAGTGATGGTCGTAGGGGATATCGTCAGAGAGGTCTGAGAATAAGTTGCGGGTACCAAAAAAAATATGGCTGCAACAAGAATGGTAACAATCTTATTCATTACTACGGATTTGGGATAATTAGACAACAACATATTATAAAAAATAACATGTATTAAATTTCATGCCAAGTTTCACGAATGTCTCTAATTAAAATAATTTGCTGTTCTAATTATTGGACTTTATTTACTACAAAAACAGGTAAAAAACCTATAACAAATACATCTAAGCCCTTAACAATCAAATAATTAAGATTATTAAAATACGACTTTGACAACTGTCATTTTTTTAATTAATAAATAAATAAAAAATTTGATTTCAACGCTATATGCTGCACTATATAGGTTGGGATAAAATAGGTAGGAAAGTTGAGTGTTCTTCATAATATGGGACAAACAATGTACCATACGCTTTCTTCCAGATGTTTTATCCTTTTTAAACTAATTGGTCTTAATCTTTCTTACGGTATAATATTGAGTAGATGTTGAAATAAATGAATAAATATTTATCAAAATTGAAAACAGTTCATTAAGATTTATAGCTCCTGTTTCTTTATTTATTCATTTTATCATTTATCAATTTACTCATTCAATATCAAGGTACGAGAATCATCTTTCTAGACAATTGGTAATGTTCACTTTGCAATGTATAATAATAAGTTCCAGAAGCGTCTAATAAACTGCGCTCAATTACTATAGTATTTTCTCCTTGTACGGAAGTAAAATTATTTTGATAAACTATTTTTCCAGAAATGTCTGTAATAAAAAATTGAACCGCTTCTACAGTGGGGAAAATAGCCTTAATTTTTGTGGCTGCTTTAAATGGGTTAGGTTCATTTTGGTATAAGGTCACCCCATTTTGTACCGTCAAAAAGGGAATAGCAGTTGTGTTGTCAGGAATGGTAATCTCTCCGCCAGTAACGGCCGATAACTCTACTTTCTCTCCTTCTTGATTCGTAAACTCAATCACAATTGGTTGGTCTGTAATAGTAACCGCACTATTTGTACCTCCTTCTCCAATAAGTTCAAATCTTAGTGTAAAAAGCTCTGTATTATCAGGAATAGTTACTCCCATAATGGCATTATCAAACCATGCGACTCGAACAATGCCAGCCGTTGTTTCGACTAAGCCTATTTCTTTTTCTGAAAAATCAGGCAAGACATCACTCAAATTTTCAAGTGCTTTAAAATCCAAAACAGTACTGTCCCAATTAACGGAAAACTGCATACTACTAATATCATTAAAACCCGATATACTAATACCTACCTCTACCGTTTGCCCTTTTTCTCCAGTCACATCAGACACTATTAAGGAGAGTTGAGCTGATAAAGACAGTACAAACAGCATACAAGTAATTAGAGTAAGTAGCAATTTTTTAATGTTCATTTAAATAATCGGTTTTAGTATTTTAGGAGAAAAGTCGTCAAGTATATTATATAGTACGAGAACAAACCTTGATTGTTTTTTGCTTTTTCTATTCTTTAGTAAAATCTTATTGATTAGGTTAATAGAAAACTAAAAAAGAAAAGTTATTTAAGTTTTAGAACCCTTTTAAATCAAGTAATTAAATATGGTTATCATTTTTAATAAATCATATATAATTTATTTTACTAAATTATATATCATCTAAATAATAGACTTAAATGAGTTGTTAAAAACTACTCATTTTGCTTTAAAAAATTGCTACTTGATATTTATAGGATAAACAAAGTGGTTTCCCAGATACTAGCGATATAAGCTAGCGCATAGAGGTAGGCGATGAAAATATAGGATGTTCATGCATAGTTAGTTAAAACTAACGACCTGCTTTTGGGAAAATCTGTTGTACTAAAAATAAGTAGCCTTTTTTATTAAGTATAATAAAAAAAGAGCTTTTTTTTTGTAGAACTACAACCTAATTTATTTCTTTGGAAAAATTTGAACCGGTTGGTTCAAAGAAATGAAAGGAGGAAAGTATTACCAAATAGTAATACATGTAGTTCATGGGAAAATGATATAGCTAAAAAAATAATTAACTGTAAAATATTGTATTTCAGGATTACTTGAAGGCAAAATACGGTAAAAAATAATTAATTAGCAACTTAAAAATAGATTTTAATGGCTTTTCTAATGCTAATTTCCGTCATAACTACTTTTTTTGAATAAGAAATGAACCAATTACTAGATTCTGGATGCTAGATTCTTGATACTGGATAATCAAACATCAAGTATCAAGTATCAAATAAGACTATTATCATAAGCCACTTTTATTAAACCCGCCGTATTACTTACCCCTAATTTTCGCATAATATTCTTGCGATGTACGCTCACCGTTTGATCACTAATAAATAGTTGTTTGCCGATTTGTTTATTACTTAAAGCTTGGCTAATTAGGCGTAAAATTTCTAATTCTCTTTTAGTTAATTTATGCTTTCTGATAAAAGAATCATCAAATCGAACATCTTCTTTTTTAGGTATTCCTTGGCTATTAAATTCAATGCCTTTGCCAATATAGGTTTCACCAGATAAAACAGACGCTACAGCGGCAAATAATTCATGTTTGCCATACATTTTTAAAACATAGCCTTTACAACCAATTTTAATTGCTGACTTCACTATTTTTCCCTTATCATACATTGTCACCACAATCACTTTAATCTCTTTATTCCAAGCTTTAATTTCTTCTAAGACTTCCAAACCGTCTTTTCCTGGCATATTCAGGTCCAGAAAAACGATATGCGGTTTATTCATCTTTACTAATCGAATAACTTCTAATCCAGAAGTAGCGGTCCCTACTATGTCAAAATTAAAAGCTTCTGACTCTTCTAAAATGCGTTTTAAACCATCCAAAAACAGGACATGGTCATCTGCGACAATTACTCTAACAACATCGTTCATGGTATATTTTTTGTTCAGGGATATGAAGGAAGTTATTAAAAGTCATAAGCAAAAGATATGATTTATTTCGAGTATAACTTTTAATTTTCTTCTTTATTCTTTCGTTTCTTAAAATCTATTTCCTTTATTTTTTAATAAGACAAGTATCATTCCAAATCTACTATAAAAAGGGTATTTCTTTTTTAAAAAGAAATTAAACCAACTATAAATCAATACTTTACTAAAAATTAAAAAACATATATTTAAATCACTTAATTTCTAAAGGAAGTATTAATTTAATTTTAGTTCCTTTATTTGTTACCGTTTCAATTTGCATTCTACCATCTAAAAGGACTAATCTGCGCTTAATACTTCTAAACAAATCTTTTTTGTCAACCGCTTCTTTCAGACCTCCTCCATCATCTATTATCCCTAAAGACAAGTGTTCTTCCTCTTCTTGAATTTCTAATTGAATTATAGAAGCATTGGCGTGCTTAATAATGTTCGCCAATAATTCTTGCATTATTCGATAAAAGTGTGATTTAAAAATTAGGGAACAATTTTCATACCTTTTTAAATCATATACTTTAAAAACAAAATCAATGTTTCCAAATAACAGCTGCCGTGCCCATTTTTCCAAAATAGAAATAATAGCAGCTCGATTAGAAAAATCGTTAACTAATTCGTTATCAATAATTTGTCTAAATTCTCGTTGGGTGTGTTCCAGTAGTGATAGTGCTTCGTTGTGCCTTTCTGGATTTTTTGGTTGGATAGTATCAACAATTAATCTAAGCGTAGACATAGCGTTTCCAATGCCATCATGCCAATCTTCAGCAATTCTGGCTCGCTCTTGATCTCTTCCTTCTAAATAAGATTTTATTTCTTTTATTTCGTGTATTTCTTTTAATTCTTGAATGGTCTCGGTTAATATAAAATTTTTCTTTTTCTGCGAGTACAGCAGATAAACCAAGCCAACTAAGCTTAATAGTAACAAAAAAACAATACTAATCATTAGTACTTTTTTGCATAAAGCTGAAATTCAGCTTTTAGTCTCGTTTCAAACAAGACTTGTCAATAAATCGGTAATGGAATATTAAAAAGTAGAAGGGGATAGACTCCGCAAAGGTAGTAATTTATCCGAATATTCAAACATAGGCAAGAAAGATATACTTTTTTGTCTAAATTTTAGCAGTTTGTCTCCTATCAAGTTTTAGCTCTGCTAGCACAAGAAAGAATGCATGTTTCTTTGCGCTTAGATATGCATTCCTGCATTAACGGGCACAATCTCGTCACAATCACAATATTCAAAAACAAAATCTCCATTTAACATATTCGCTATCAAGCGATGTCTAGGCCCCGCTAAATCAGCATTCCCTGTTGTATAGCCCGCATCTCCTTCATACATACAAACCATTTTCCCATCCTTCATTTGTAAAACAGGAAGAATATAAATTGGGTCAATTTCACCTAGCAATGCGGATGCAGCTGCAACCGTTTTACATTTTCTGATTCTTTGTAAACTAATATAAGTCGGTGGCATCATTGCCAATCCTCCTTTTTGCACCCTATCCAAAGCAATTTGAGGATTTACCCAATCATGCTTTTTAATCTCACTATCATCAATTTGCACGGTCAAATCTTGTCCACTTACATCCGCAAAGAAAAACCATGCGGCAAATCTCCTAGGTTGAATGGCAGGCGTTGTCCAATGACTAAAAAGCAGTAGGCTATCTATGTCTATCTCCACATTTGCCTCTTCTTTTGTTTCTCGAACTGCCGCTAATTTGGCTGCTTCAATATCATCTGTCCCACGTTCAATTTCATCGGGTTCAATCTTTCCACCGGGAAATACCCATAGACCCGCTGCAAATTTTAGCGCCTTATTCCTTTTTAATAATAAGACTTCAATGCCTTCTACTGTGTCTCTCGCAAGCATGATGGTTGCTGCTGGTTTTACAATTGCCATGGTTATTATTAGTTCTGTATAGTGCGAATAAATTCACCGATACGTTTTAAAACTACATCGGGTTAGCATTTGAAATACTAACCCGATTTTAATAGCTATTATTTTGCAGTAGTCAATACATTCAAAAAATTAATAGCACTACCACTTATTGCTACTCAGGCTAGAAGCCTAATAGGCTGACCTACTTTATGAAGCTTCCTCCGCTACTCTAGCCATATACTGCTTAACAGTATTTCGACCCAATTGCCACATATGTACCTCATCTGGACCATCTGCTAAACGTAAAGTTCTAGAACCAGCATACATTGCTGCTAATGGCGTGTCTTGACTCACACCCGCACCACCATGAATTTGAATCGCTCTATCAATAATTGTACAAGCCATAGTTGGTGCCACAATTTTAATCATCGCAATCAAATCTTTTGCTCCTTTTACGCCTTCTCTATCAATTCTATCCGCCGCAGAAAGGGTCAATAATCTAGCTTGTTCTAATTCACATCTAGACTTTGCAATTTCTTGTCGGATGCTACTATAGTCTTTAATATAGCGACCAAAAGTTTGGCGCTCTGTTACTCTTTTACACATTAAGTCTAAAGCTCGTTGTGCCACCCCACATAAACGCATACAATGGTGAATTCGACCTGGACCTAAACGACCTTGTGCAATTTCAAAACCTCTACCCTCTCCTAATAATAAATTACTGGCAGGTACTCTAACGTTTACCAAATCAACTTCTGCATGACCATGAGGTGCATCTACATTACCGAATACTTGCATAGCTCGCATAATGTCTACCCCTGCTCGATCTGCTTCTACCAAAATCATACTCTGTTGGGTATGTCGAGAAGCACTTGGGTCTGTTTTTCCCATTACAATAAAAACCTTACATCTTTTATCCAATGCGCCAGAAGACCACCATTTTCTACCATTAATGACATATTCATCGCCATCTCTAACGATAGACGTTTCAATATTCGTGGCATCAGAAGAAGCGACTCTTGGTTCTGTCATCAAAAAGGCAGAACGCAATTCTCCATTCATTAATGGCTTCAACCACTTGTCTTGCTGCTCAGGAGTTCCATATTTTGCTAATACTTCCATATTTCCTGTATCTGGCGCGCTACAGTTGAATACTTCAGAAGCCCATGCTACGCTACCCATAATTTCTGCTAAAGGTGCATATTCCAAGTTAGTTAACCCTGGGCTCAATTTACCATAACCTTCAGGTAAGAATAAATTCCATAAGCCTTCTGCTTTAGCCAATTCCTTTAGTTTTTCTAAGCCCGGCCAAACATCCCAAAGCTTATCTCCTTGAGAATAATTATAATATTCTTTTTCTACAGGAATAATATGTTCGTCCATAAAACGCTGGACTCTTTTCTGTAACTTGAGCGATTTTTGAGTGAATTTAAAATTCATATCCTTTTTTTAAAGAGGTCAGAAGTCAGACCGAAAATTAAAATTTTCTGTCAGAAGTCAGACTCAGTTAGGCAATTAGTGCTACAAGTAAAAATACTCGTAACTCAACTATTTATGCGTAAGTATTTAATAATTGTTGCTGTTCTTTAATAGCAGCGGTAAATTCTTCTTTCAAGCGTTTCGCCAATTCTGCGACAGGCATGTTGTCTTTAATGGTAGCAACGCCTTGTCCTGCTGACCAAATCGTTTTCCATGCTTTGGCTTCTGCTTTCGCTGCATCTAATTCGCTACCAAAATCAACTTTTGCTTTTAATGCCCACATTTCTTTGGTAATGCCCATCGCTTCTAGGCTTGGTCTTAGGAAATTAGCACTTACCCCTGAAACGGCTGCAGTATAAACAATATCTTTAGTACCACTTTCAATAATCATATTCCGATAGCCTTCATCCGCTCTACTCTCTTCCACATTGATAAATCGAGTACCCATATAGGCTAGATCGGCTCCAATTTGCATAGCCGAAGCAACATCTCGCCCTGTACTTATACAGCCACTTAATAGAATCGTTCCATCAAAGATATTTCGTACTTCTTGGACAAAAGGCATTGGGTGTAAGGTACCTGCGTGACCACCTGCACCTGCTGCTACACAAATCAACCCGTCCACTCCTGCATTCGCCGCTTTATAAGCATGTCGTAAATTAATCACATCATGAAAAACCAAACCTCCATAACTGTGAATGGCATCAATTACTTCATGTGCTGCCCCTAAAGAAGTAATCACAATCGGCACTTTATGCTTGACGCAAATTGCTAAATCCGCTTTCAATCTAGGGTTCGTATGATGAACAATCAAATTAACCCCATACGGTGCGGCTGGTTTCCCATTCGCTTGGGTATAGCCATCTAAAGCAGTTTCAATTTCGGTTAACCATTGGTCAAATCCTTCGGTTGTTCGGTGATTTAATGCTGGAAAAGTACCGACTATTCCGCTCTTACAGGTTTCAATCACTAGCTTTGGACCAGAGATTAAAAACATCGGTGCCGCTACTGCTGGTAGCGACAGGTCTTTCATGAATGGGTGCTTATTGGTCATTTAATTTTCAATTTAAAATTTTCAATTCTCAATTTTCAAAAGGCATTCTCCTACCAATGACATTGTTCCTATCATTGAAAAAATGTAGTTCGATATTTGAAGTTTTCAACTTCAAATCTATATTTTAAAAGTTTTCAACTTTTCTCAATCATTTACATATTATAAAAACGACTTTTCGTTTGCCCTATTTATGTACTAGTTCTATACTGAAAGTCATTAAAATGTCATCCTATTATAGTGTTCCTCTAATCTCTTTCAAAGTCATCACCATTTGTTCCGCCTCTGTTTCAATCCAATGTTGGTGTTCTGCTATAGCTTTTAGGCGCAATGCTTCCGTCACAAATCCTTCTGTCATCATTTTTATACCTATTACTTTCGCTACATCAATCCAAATACCTGCTTTGTGTAAAAAAAGCTCCTCGCCTTTATTATAAATTTCATTAGCAGGAATCACTTCTATTTGCTGGAAATTTGCTTTTTCAAAATAACTAGATAAATCTTCTGCAATTGCATTATTCAAACCTAGATTACTCCGCCAATCTAAAAATGCTTGATAAAAAATTTGCATGCTTTTCGGCGGTGCTGGTGTCCAAGCCAAAGCTTCATGATTATAATCCAAAATAGAAATTTGACCGTTTGGTTTTAGCCAAGTTTTCATTTTTGCTAAAGCGGTTTGTGGATTATCTAGCCATTGTAATACTCGGGCAGAAACAATTAAATCAAATTTTTCAACTGGTTCGTACGCAAATAATTCAGTAGCAATGAGTGCTAAATTACGTTGACCACCAAAAAGGACTTTTCCTTCCTCGATTAATGCTTGATTTCTGTCAATACCAACAACTTGACCTGTTTTTCCTACTTTTTTGGCTATTCCTTTTGAAATGGCTCCTGCTCCGCAGCCAACATCTAATACTCGCAATCCTTCCTTTAAAATCGGAACTAAAGTGGAAAAATCTTTTTCAAGCGTTCTCTTATTTAAAATCGGTGCGGAACTTTTATGAGTTGCTTTCTTCATTTTCTATTGTTTAATCATTTTTAAAAAATAGAAAAGTAAAGCTTGTTCGTTTTGAATGTTGGTTTATAATTGCTTGAATTACGATTGGTAAAAACCAACTACCCTTTTATATCTCGCTCAAAATATAACCAAATATAAACCGCTGCCCCAAAATTCGTTGCATCGGTGGAAGCTAATCTCCAACCATCAGGTGCGTATTCATCCAATTTAGCTTGAATGTCTTTTTTTGAGCTTTTAGAAATATGATTTTTGTCAAAAGTTAATTTGGAATAGTAAATAAGCGATTCTACTTTGTATTCTTTCATTTAATTAAGTTGAGTTGAAGTAATTTGTTAAGTAAAATTATCCAGTAACAGGAAGTTACTGGACAATTGCGCCTATGCCTCTAATACAATTCTATATCTAGGCTTTCCATTCCGCAACTTCTCAAAAGCCTCGTTTATATCTCCCATCTCATAATGCTCCGTCATCGGTGCTAATTGATGTCTAGCAGCAAATTTCAACATTTCTTTAATCTGAAAAGGACTACCCGTTGGAGAAGCCGTAATTGACTTTTGTTTGCCCATCAAATGTCCAACTCTAGCGGTTACTTTTGGCGCAACCCCAACAATATGTAAAATACCTTTACTCTTCAAAGCGCCTAAATAACTCCCCCATTCCAACTCCACATTTACGGTATCTAAGACCATATCCATACTGCCTCTTAATTTCTTCAAGCTATCTTTATCATGCGTACTCACAAAATTATGTGCACCTAATTTTCTAGCTTCTTCCTCTTTTTCTGGGCTGGTTGAAAAAGCCGTTACTTCACAACCCCAAGCCTTTAAAAATGCCAACGCCATGTGTCCTAAACCACCAATTCCGACCACACCAACATGACTCAAAGGGCTAATATTATGCTGCATCAAAGGACTAAATACCGTAATTCCTCCACAGAAAAGTGGCCCAGCAGATTTTAAATCTACGCCATCTGGAATCGGTACTGCCCAAGTTGCTTGTACTCTTACTTTATCTGCAAAACCACCGTGACGACCACCAATAGTTGGTTGTGCTCGATTACACATTTGGTGATGCCCAGTCATACAGTCATCACAAGTCAAACAAGAAGAAGCGGTCCAACCTACGCCTACTTTTTGACCTACTTTTAAATGCCGCACTCCTGCGCCTACCGCGATAATTTCTCCTACTGCTTCATGTCCTGGTACAAACGGATAAACCGTACTCCGCCATTCATTGTCCAGCATACTCATATCACTATGACATACGCCACAATACAAAACTTTAATATCTACTTGGTCGTGTTTTAATGCCCCCAATTCGAATTGGAAAGGTTTTAATTCTCCTTTGGCTTCGTGGGCTGCATAAGCATTTACTACCATAATTTTTCTGTTTTTTTGCGTTAATAAACTGCCTACTGATTACTGTCAAACTGCCTACTGAACTACGGTTGAATAATAATCTTTCCCAACACTTTTCTATCCATCATATCAATCAACGCCTGTCGAGAATCTTCTAAGGAATAAACTTGGTGAATATAAGGCTTTAATTTGCCTTGGGCATATAGTTGAATCAATTCCATCGTATTGGCTTGATTTCGTTTAGGCTCTCTTTGTGCAAAACTACCCCAAAATACACCACAAATTTGACAGCCTTTTAGTAAGGGTAAATTCATAGGAATTTTAGCAATTCCAGCAGGAAAGCCGACAATTAAAAAGCGCCCTTCCCAAGCAGTTGCTCTTAAAGCAGCTTCTGTATAATCTCCACCAACAGGGTCATAGACTACATCTGCACCTTTACCGCCTGTCAATTCTTTAATTCTATTTTTTAAATTTTCTGTAGTATAATTAATGGTCTCATCTGCACCATATTTTTTACACAAAGCTAATTTTTCATCCGTTGAAGCAGCTGCAATCACTTTTGCGCCCATCAACTTTCCCAACTCTACCGCTGCAATTCCTACTCCACCTGATGCACCTAAAACCAATAAAGTTTCGCCTGCTTTCAGTTTCGCTCTATCTTTCAACGCATGATAAGACGTCCCATAAGCCATCATAAAAGAAGCGGCAATCTTATAATCCATCATCGGCATCTTCGGGAAAACCGAATTAGCAGGCACGACTACTTCTTCTGCAAAACCACCTGTTGCGACCAAACCAAAAACTTCATCTCCAACTTTTACATTCTTCACGGCTGCCCCAACTGCTTTTACTACCCCAGCAATATCACTACCAGGGGAGAATGGCAATTCTGGCTTAAATTGATACAGGCCTTGTACTAACAAAGTATCAGGAAAATTAACACTACAAGCTTTTATTGTAACTAAAACTTCTTTGTCACCGGGAACAGGAGAAGGCACTTCTTCTAAAACCATTTTAGATGGATGACCTAACTCTTTGCAAAGCATTGCTTTCATATAATAAAGTGATTATTGACCCGCCCGCATGCGCAGTCGTGCTGGTTAGTTAATTAGTGATTAGTTTAGGTGCTCTACCTAAAGTGCCACTAGATAGGAAATTTATTTCTTAAAAAAGGTATTCAAACATATATATTTTTGATAAAATGAATTACACCTTATAATAAATTGTTTCTCCTGTTTTTATCAAAACGTACTGCAAACATAAATTAAAAATCCTACAAAATAATAATTTTTAGTATTTTTATACTAAATTTGCTTTTAAGGGGTTTATTTTCACAACAATCCTTTCTTTTTTTTATTTTAAATACTATCTAAAAAAATATGTACAAAGAAAATAACGATACCGTTTTAATGCGAAAAGAGGGAAAAGTAGCCGTAGTTACCTTAAACCGTCCAGCACGATATAATGCCATTACAGAGGAATTGAAATGGGGCTTATTACATATTTTTACCGACATTCAAAATGATGATAGTATTAAAGCAGTTGTGTTAACAGGCAATGGCAAAGGTTTTTGTGCAGGGGCAGATATGGCAGATTTACAACAATCTAATTCAGCTGACCCGCAAGCCATTCGAGATAACCTAATCATGGTTTATGGCAACATAGTCCGAATGATTATGCGTTCTGACAAACCCGTAATTGCTGCTATCAATGGTCCTGTAGCAGGAGCAGGATTGGGTTTTGCCTTAGCTTGTGATTTAAGAATTATGGCGAATCATGCCAATATGCGGTATGCATTCATCAATATCGGCTTAGTCCCAGATAATGGGTCTACTTGGTTTTTAACTAGACAAGTTGGGTATAGCAAAGCCTTAGAAATCATTATCGAAGGCGAAAAGATTCCAGCGGAAGAATGTTTGCGTTTAGGCTTGACCAACAAGGTTTGCGAAGCCGATGAATTAATGGACAAAGCCATGACATGGGCAAATAAATTAGCGAATATGCCTACGGTTGCCATTGGTGCAACCAAGCGGATTTTAAACTTCGCGATGAATAACGATTTGTATAATACCGTTACTAGAGAATCCGAAGAACAAATGCCTTTGTTTTCGACACACGACCACAAAGAAGGCGTGACCGCATTTGTGACAAAGCGCAAACCGAATTTTATAGGAAAATAATTTTTGTTAACGATGAACTATGAATGATGAACGATGAACAACCCAAGGTTCAAAAATTCATCATTCATCGTTCATCATTCATCATTTAAATAATATGGATACAGCAACAGCAACAGATTTAAAGACTTTTCGTGCGGAAACCCGCGCGTGGTTAGCAGCAAACTACCCAGAAAGTTTGCGCAGACCTGTTAAAAGCATCGAAAAAGAAATTTATTGGGGCGGACGCAAGCCTTATTTCCACACGCCAGATACCAAATTATGGTTTGAGCGGATGTATGAAAAAGGTTGGGCAGTTCCACATTGGCCAACAGAGTATGGCGGTGGTGGATTAAACAAAGAAGAATTAAAGATTCTAAGAGAGGAAATGCAAGCTTTAGGCTGTCAACCTCCAATTTATAGTTTTGGTATTTCTATGCTCGGACCAGCCTTATTAAAGTTTGGGAACGAAGCACAAAAGATGAAATATTTAAATGAGATTACTGCAGGAAAGGTCTGGTGGTGTCAAGGCTATTCTGAGCCAGGTGCAGGTAGTGATTTAGCAGGCTTGCAAACTAGTGCCGAAGATATGGGCGACCATTACCTAGTAAACGGCCAGAAAGTTTGGACCTCTTATGCGGATAGTGCCGATATGATTTTCTGTTTGGTAAGAACCGACCCAGAAGCGCCAAAGCATTCTGGTATTAGTTTCTTATTGATTGATATGGAAGCAGAAGGCGTATCCACTCGACCAATTAAATTGATTAGTGGAAAATCTCCTTTCTGTGAGACCTTCTTTGATAATGTAAAAGTACCAAAGGAAAATTTAGTTGGTAAATTAAATGCTGGTTGGACGATTGCCAAATATTTATTGACGCACGAACGGTCAATGATTGGTGGTGTTGGGGAATCTAGAAAAGAAACGCCATTAAGCCAAATCGCTATTAAAGAAGTTGGTTTAGAAAATGGTAAATTAGCGGACCCTGTTTTAAGAACTAAAGTAGCGCAATGGATGATGGACGGAGCTAGTTTCAAACTAGCCGTAGAGCGAATTGTAGACGAAGCCAAAGCAGGTCAACAAATGGGCGCTAAATCTTCTTTCTTCAAATACTATGCGACGGAATTGAATAAAGATAAGTACGAATTAATGATGGAATTAGGTGGCTACGATGCCTTAAAATGGGGCGAAGACTATGACGGTGGCAAATTAGCCAGAGACATGTGTCGAACCAAAGCAAATTCTATCGAAGGCGGTACTTCTGAGGTGCAGTTGAACATTATTTCAAAGCGAATTCTTGGACTACCAGGAAAGTAGTTCAGTAGGCAGTAACACAGCTCTCTGAGCTGTGCCGCAGTCGGCAGTTTACAGCAAAAAAGATGAACTATAAACGATGAACGATGAACATTAACCACATCGCTCCTCGTTTTCAAATTCATCATTTATCATTCATCATTCATCATTCAAAAAAATATGGCTTTAGTTTTAAATGAAGAACAACAGATGTTAAAGACCTCCGCAAAGGAATTCTTGGCAGAAAATGCACCTGTTGAAGCATTAAGAAAGTTACGGGACAGCAATGACCCTAAAGGATATGACCCAGCGTTATGGTCACAAATGGCAGAATTAGGTTTTGCAGGAATCGCTATTCCTGAAAATTACGGTGGTTTGGGCTTCGGCTATACGGGCTTAGGACAAATATTGGAAGAAACAGGTCGTAATTTGACCGCTTCTCCATTAATTTCTACCGTTGTTTTAGGCGCATCCTTAATTAACATCGCAGGAAACGAGCACCAAAAAGCAGCTTTATTACCAGCGATTGCAGATGGTAATTTATTAGTCTCTGTGGCGAACGAAGAAAGCAATGCCCACAAACCTTTTGAGGCAGCGACGCGCTTTAGAAAATCTAGCAATGGCTACTCTATTTCTGGTACAAAGAAATTTGTTTTAGAAGGTGGTTCTGCTGATAAATTCATCGTTTCTGCAAAGAAAACGAAGACAAGTGGGTTAACTTTATTTATCGTTGATGCAGGTGCAAAAGGGGTAAAAATCGAGCGCACGCCGATGATGGATAGTCGTAACATTGTAACGGTTACTTTCAGAGGCGCAAAAGCTGCTGCAACGGATATTTTAGGCGCAGAAGGCGAAGGCGCTGCTCCTTTAGAAAAAGCATTGGATATTGCTAGAATCGGTTTATCGGCAGAGATGTTAGGGTCGATGATGGAAGCGTATGATAGAACGATTGCTTACTTAAAAGAACGGCAGCAATTTGGCGTACCAATTGGTGTTTTCCAAGGCTTGCAGCATAGAGCAGCAGATATGTACTGCGAAATCGAAAACTGCAAAGGTTTGGTTATTAAATCTTTACAAGCAATTGATAGCGACTCTAAAGGTTTGGCAATGTACGCAAGTATGACCAAGGCTAAAGTGAGTCAACAACTCAAAAGAGTGACCAACGAAGCGATTCAAATGTACGGTGGTATCGGTATGACGGATGATGAAGAGATTGGTTTTTTTATGAAGCGCGCTAGAGTGGCACAGCGTACTTTTGGGGATAGTAATTATCACTTGGACCGATTTGCTACGTTGAATGGGTTTTAAGGAATTTTAGTGCTAAGCTTTGCTTGGTATTCAATAATATATAAAGGATTGGGGCTTTTAGTCTCAGTCCTTTTTTTGTTGTCAACAAGGGCTTTAACATAAGTAACTTACTAACCACTCGACCCGACAAAAATTTATAATCGTAATATGAAGTCCAAAGAATTCCATAAATCGAGATTATCGCAAAGTTTTTGATAAAGATTATCAATAATTTTAAGGGCTAAATCCTTTTTTTGAT
>Ga0208544_10000073_pt1 | contig 72732 bp, 69 predicted proteins | sample DEB08_DNA_9_FD_184526 | JGI IMG/M metagenome (GOLD analysis project Ga0208544, IMG submission 184526) | Aqueous microbial communities from the Delaware River and Bay under freshwater to marine salinity gradient to study organic matter... | ecosystem: Environmental > Aquatic > Marine > Coastal ...
AGGTGCCATCTTGAACTCAGGCCGCCCACAAACAGTAGTAGTTCACCAGCCGCGCTGCTGGACACAGCAACAAAAGGTTTACAACCAGTATGGTCAATTCGCTGGATACCAAAACGTCCAGGTTTGCCAATAAGCCTAACCAGCCAACTGGCCAAGAGATTGAATAGGCTTTACCTCCCAACCTACACAATCTCACCCATTGCGGGTCTTTCAAGCCGTGTGAGTTTTCACAGAATACAGAATATTGAAAACTCACACTGCTTCAGGGTAAGCCCCCAAACTGAAGCAAGCGCGAGAGGCCCGTAACCATGTGTGGAACGATAGTTTATTTGCCACGTCTGGCTTCAAGTAGGCCAGCCAAAAGACTGGTTCCAACGATGGCATGGCCCAACTCCGGATTGGCCCTTGCTTCAAACGATGCGTCTTGAAAACGGCTAATTATTTTCTCAATTGCCGTTATTTGTAGTTTGGAGAGAGTATTGGAAATGGCATAGCGCCTTTGATAAAAAATAGGTGGTCTTGCACCATCGACGACGATCTTTGCAGATAATCGATTTTTATCCATTTTACCGCGTAACTCGTGAAGCATTTGAAAGTGCCGCAGAGCGTTGATGAGAATCATATCTGGTGAAATGCCATCTAACAGCAAACGCTCAAGATTTTTGTTCATTGATTCCATGTCGCCATTGGCAACTGCATCAATGAGATCACCCACATCGATGGTTGATGCGTCTCCCACAATTGCATCTACATGGCCCTTATCAATACTCTGTTCGCTATCGGCATAAAGTGCGAGTTTCTTCAATTCATTGCGGCTAGCCAGTCGATCGCCACCTAAAAAAGGTTTCAGGTAAGCCACCACATCCGGCGCAACAGAGAAACCGTGATCTGTCAGTTCCTCACGAATAAGTTGTTCAAGAACCTTTTGATCATCCTGATAACAAGGTAAAGCCCATGCGGAGCTGGATTTTTCAAATGCGCTTCTAAGGGCCGCCTTGTTATTAAGATCTCCTGCTTCAATAACAATCCAGACATCTTGAAGAGGGGTGTTAAGAAGTGGCTTAACTGCTTCGGCCAGATTTTTCCGCGTTGAACCACTAACCCGGATTAACCGTTCGCCGCCAAACATACCAACAGTAAAGGCTTCATCTTGTAGACGAGATTTGTCATCGGCCACATCCTCTGCATTCAGGCGCATAGTAGAGAATGGATCGGTCAGGTTAACGTTTGTTTTCTTGCAAAAATCATCAGCGCGCTCACTTACCAATCCCGCATCAGGTCCGTAAAATAATACTATTCTGAACCCTGGATCTGGCTTAGCGATATAGCGGTCGACTTCATGGTTTTTAATAGCGACCATTAAAACTCGATCTATTGTGGTTAGATTTTGTTGAATTCACTAGCGATGGCTAATCTCAATTGTTCGGCAACGGCTTTGGCCGCGCGGTTTTCCGCATCCCGCCGCGCACGTTCTGTCGCAAAAGACTGGCTTGTTTGATCATAAGAAGCAGATGTCTCACGGTTACCTCTCGCCACAATCTCTTGTTTGGATAGATCGTAGATATCGTAACTTGCTGTAATATTGACGGAACCTGCCGTATTACCAATTTGTCCAGTCGAAGTACTGCGAACGGCACTTGCCAGATTGCTATTTGTTGAAGCAATCCGTATTCTTACTTCATGGGAGGGGTTAGTCGGTCTAGCACCGCCTGATAAAAGAAATATCAGATGATTGCGAACCTGTTGGCCCTCGCGGGTATCAACCTCAGCTACAGAGACTTGCGACAAAGCAATATTTGATGGCCCGGTTGTTCCAGCTTGCGTTCCATAAAGCGGCTGAAACTGACAACTGGCTAAACCAGTTAGCGCTGAAATCAAAACAGCAGCTTTCGAAAATCCAATAATTTTACTGTTCATGTGCTACTTCCAAATCTTGCCGTTTTTATTCTAAAGACAATTTAGCCAAGAGAATGTGCCTTAAAGGACAATATTTACAATTCTTTTTGGCACTACAATGACTTTTCGCGGTTTGTTTCCATCAAGGTAACCCTTTATCACATCCATTTCGAGAACGGCAGCAATAATCTCGTCCTGATTGGCAGAAGCTGAAACGGTGACTTCAGCGCGTTTCTTACCATTTACCTGAATGGGTAGGAATATATCATCGTCCACTACCAAACCATCATCAAATTTTGGCCAAGGATGATCAGCGATCATTCCAGAATTGCCGATCACTTGCCAACACTCTTCAGCCAAATGAGGCATCATCGGCGCGAACATTGCGATCAAAAACTCAACAGCCTCTTTGGTCGCTGAGGTTGTTTGGGGATCAGCATTGCCTTTTGCAATTTCGCTGATCGGGTTTGCTATCATATTGACCAACTCGTAAAGGCGCGCCACGGCTTTGTTAAATGCAAGCTTGTCGAGATCTTCACCAACAGCCTTCAATGTTTTATGCGCAGATTTTGAAATTTCCCCTGCTTTGCCATCGATGCCTTTGCCAGATTTTGTAGCTTTGAAGCCTTCACTGGCATCGTTCAACAGTCGCCAGATGCGCTGAACAAATCGATGGGATCCTTCAACGCCAGATTCTGTCCAAATCACATCCCGTTCAGGGGGCGAGTCTGACAACATAAAGAAACGCGCTGTATCAGCTCCGTAAGATGCGATGATATCATCTGGATCAACAACATTCTTTTTAGACTTCGACATCTTTTCAATGCTGCCGATTTTCACTTCTTTCCCAGAAGCAATATCGATAGCGCGGCGCTTACCATCGGATTCCTCGATACAAATATCGGCAGGCGTAACAAAACCAGCCTCACCTTTATATGTTTCGTGAACGACCATTCCCTGGGTAAACAAACCTTTGAAGGGTTCTTCAATATTGAGATGACCTGTTACCTTCATGGCGCGGGTGAAAAAACGTGAATATAGCAAATGCAAGATGGCGTGTTCAATACCGCCTATATATTGATCGACCGGAAGCCAATCATTGGCCGCTTTCGGATCGGTTGGCTCATGCTCCCATGGCGCAGTGAAACGAGCAAAATACCAGGATGAATCAACAAAAGTGTCCATGGTATCGGTTTCACGACTGGCGGGTTTGTTGCATTTTGGGCAATTTACATGGCGCCAAGTGGGATGACGATCCAAAGGATTGCCGGGAATGTCGAAGGTCACATCTTCCGGCAATTTAACTGGCAAGTCAGATTTTGGAACAGGTACTGTTCCGCAATCATCACAGTGGATTACCGGAATTGGGCAACCCCAATAGCGCTGGCGGGAAATGCCCCAATCGCGCAAGCGATAATTTATTTCTTCTTTTGCCAAGCCCATTTCAGCCAGAACATCTATCGCTTTATTGATGGCTTCATCTTTTCGAAGTCCTGACATAGGACCCGAATTTACCAAAACACCGTCATCTACAAACGCAATATCATCGACGGGCGCTGGAGTATTAGGATCAGAAAGAGTTGCCACAACTGAGGTAACTTCAAGACCATATTTTCTGGCGAAGTCCAGATCGCGCTGGTCATGAGCCGGACAACCGAATATTGCGCCGGTTCCATAATCCATCAACACAAAGTTAGCTGCATAAACAGGTAGCTCTTTTCCCTCAATAAAGGGATGTTTCACGGTCAATCCCAAGTCGTAACCTTGTTTTTCAGCGGTTTCGATATCGGCTGTTGATGTACCCAAACGCCGACATTGTTCCACAAATGCCAATAGTTTTGGATCTGATTTGGCCAGTTCCAAAGTGATGGGATGCTCAGCGGAAATAGCCATAAAGCTTGCGCCGTAAAGGGTATCGGGCCGTGTTGAAAAACAGATAAGCTCGTCGTCTTTGATCGAACTGCGTTTCACAAAAGGAAAATTAATGCGAGCGCCTCTGGATTTGCCAATCCAGTTGCGTTGCATGGTGCGAACTTTGTCTGGCCAATTGTCTAGATTGTCCAACGCGTCCAGCAATTCTTCGCTGTAATCGCTAATCTTGAAGACCCATTGAGCCAATTCGCGTTGCTCAACCAAGGCACCAGAACGCCAACCTCTTCCGTCAATAACCTGCTCATTGGCAAGAACCGTTTGGTCTTCAGGATCCCAATTCACTTTTGAAACACGGCGGCCAACCAGACCTTTGTGAAGAAAATCGACAAACAGCATTTGTTGACGGTGATAATAATCAACGTCACATGTGGCGAATTCACGAGTCCAGTCGATAGAAAGACCCATAGATTTTAGCTGGCTGCGCATTGCCGCAATATTTTGATAGGTCCACTCTTTGGGGTGAACCTTGTTTTGCATTGCTGCATTTTCCGCCGGCATGCCGAAAGCATCCCAACCCATCGGGTGCAATACATTATAGCCCATGGCCCGCTTATAACGGGCAACAACATCGCCCATCGCATAATTGCGAACATGGCCCATGTGAATACGCCCGGATGGATATGGAAACATTTCCAAAACATAATATTTTGGTTTTGGGCTGGCATTGTCTGTTTCAAACAGTTTTGCCTCATCCCATGCGTTGCGCCATTTGGGTTCGGTTACACGAGGGTTGTAGCGTTCAGTTGCCATGGGATCACTTGCTTTAAAATAAGGTTCTTTGATAGCTTTTAGCGTATTCTTCGAAACAGAAAATGAATAGTGTTGCTTCACCAGAAATTGACCCTTTGGTCAACCGCTCAAAGGAAAGTTGCTATGAATCTGGCAAGGGAATAAGGATTTGTCAGCTGTAGTGAGCAAGTGGGAAGATTAATGAATAATATTGCCGACAATTTGTCTGAGGTTCGAATTAATTGCGAGAAGAGTGCAGCAGTATCCAAACGGAAACCAGATGCAGTTACCTTGATTGCTGTTTCAAAAACATTTGATTCAAATGAAATCCGGCCCGCTTTGATAGAGGGTCAAAGGGTATACGGCGAAAACCGGGTTCAGGAAGCGCAAGGAAAATGGCCGGAACTCAAGCAAGATTTCAATGACGTAGAATTACATTTAATAGGTCCCTTACAATCTAATAAAGCAGGGGATGCTGTGGGGCTGTTTGATGTCATTCACACTGTTGATCGCGAAAAAATTGCATCGGCATTGGCCAAAGAAATGAAAAAGCAAAACCGTAAAGTCTCTTTATTTATTCAGGTGAATACCGGCAGTGAGCCACAAAAAGCTGGAATTGAGCCTGAAAACGCAGAAGCTTTTCATAATCTGTGTAGGGAGAAATATGGATTAGAGTTTTCTGGGTTGATGTGCATACCACCCGTTAATGAGAATCCAGGACCGCATTTCGCATTGCTCAGAAAGCTGGCGCAGAAATTGGATCTTACTGCACTTTCCATGGGCATGTCTTCAGACTATGAAACCGCAATTGAGATGGGAGCCACCCATGTAAGGGTTGGTAGCGCTATCTTTGGTAGCCGCGCTTAATATTTATTTTTTTGTAGGCCTCAATCACGGCTGGATGATCATTTCTGTTTCCTGCGATAGCTGCGGTAACAGGAATTTCATGATGTTTGGAGATACGGCCACACATCCGGCTGTGTAGGATTTTTCAGCAGTTAAGTGAAAAAACACAGCGCTGCCGCGGTTTTTTATCCGATTTGTATAGTTGTGATCCATCACAACAACCAAGTCATAAAGCCTATCCTCGCGATTCATCTTTTCATGGGAGCTTTCAAATGGAAGTGTGATTGGGCGGTTATAATTCGAATTATGCGGATCATCGCACCATCCCATGGCTTCATTGATTGGTTTGATGGGCAATTGGCTAGTAATGAGACCAGTACGCTCTTTGCGAAAATATCCGTAAAGCAGTCGAAATCTGCCACTGGGTGTTTTCATATCCCCTTCTTGTTTTTGGCATGTAATTCCATTTTTCCCTAATATGCAGGGCCAAACATGATGTCCGAACTGCAAAAGGCCTTTCGCAGGATCCAAAGAAGGCGCTGGACGAACCCATAAGTGTTTCGGAGCAGATTTCATTTATCTGTTTTTCCTCAATTTGATTAAATCTGAATATCACGATTGTTTGAATTTGATCACGCTGAGTTGAGATTCGGACTTCTTGCCTTTTAAACATACCATTTCTGATCTAGAAAATGACCAACGCGTTTTAATAGTAATAGGGTGACGATTCGATAGTGTTATCGATGTGAGTTATTTTACCCTAATTGGGAGAGAATATATGACGGCACGTAGCATCTTGTTGGTTGATGATGATGATGATTTGCGCGAAGCATTGACGGAACAGCTGTCACTCTGCGAAGAGTTTGAGGTTTCCAGCGAGGCAAGTGCCACAAAGGGAGTTCATACGGCACGAAATAATCATATTGATCTGTTGGTTATGGATGTTGGTTTACCGGACATGGATGGGCGTGAGGCAGTAAAATTACTTCGAAAAGGAGGATTTCGCGCGCCGATCATCATGTTAACGGGTCATGACACCGATTCGGATACGATTTTGGGTCTGGAAGCGGGCGCAAATGATTATGTGACCAAGCCATTCCGCTTTGCTGTTTTATTGGCGCGGATCAGGGCTCAATTGCGCACCCATGAGCAAAGTGAAGATGCTGTATTTACCATCGGACACTATACGTTCAAACCAGCTCAGAAAATATTGACCGAAGAAGGTGGTTCCAAGGTACGGCTTACGGAAAAAGAAACTGCCATCATGAAGTATCTCTATCGCGCTGAAGAAAAAATCATCGGCCGTGATGAACTTCTTGAGCAGGTTTGGGGCTATAATTCAGGTGTAACAACCCATACGTTGGAAACCCACATTTATCGTTTGCGTCAAAAAATTGAAAAAGATCCGTCTAATGCCCGTTTGTTGGTTACTGAGGGCGGCGGCTACAAACTTGTTCCTTAGTTTAAAACTGAAATATCTGATTTGGGGGCTTTGGCCCCCTTTTTTGTATTTGCTGACAAAACAATGGTGATCTGGTACTGCGTGATTTCACTTTATGTATTTTCGCATGTCAGCTGGAAACCTTAATGACGCTCAGTGATGATATTAACCGCTTATCCTCGGTAAGGCTATTTGCTGGATTTCCGCACGAACAATTGCGGCTGCTGGCGTTCGGTTCAAAGCGTGTATTTTTACGTAGCGGTGAACAGCTGTACCGAGAAGGTCAGATATCTGATGGTGGGTATTTGGTAATATCGGGTCAAATTGACGTTGTTGTCGACCGCAATGGCCGCGAGCATATCTTGTCGAGCCAATTGGAGAACAGTTTGATTGGTGAAATGGCGCTAATCACCGCTAACCGACGCGTGGCTACGACAGTTGCGCGGTTAAATTCAGAGCTACTTCATATCCCAAGAGAATTATTCAAAAGAATGCTGAGTGAATATCCAGAACTGGCCGGGTTGATGCACGAACAAATTACGCGATCTGTTCAAATCATGCTTAAGCAAATGGGTGAAGTTCATCAGAAGCTGGAGATTATTCCCAATCTAACAAGGCCTGATTATGAACCGGATATGCCAGAGCTGGAAGAAGAGTTGGAAAACGCTCTTATACCAGATCGAAACGGGCAATAACCGGCACATGATCTGACGGTTTTTCCCAGCTTCTGGCTTCTGTGACAACTTCAATTGCATTTAGTTGTTTTGCCAGCTCGTCGGCACTCCAAACATGATCAAGTCGACGACCACGATTGCTTGCGGCCCAATCTTTTGATCGGTAACTCCACCATGTGTATAATTTTTCTTCCATGGGGATGTGCTGGCGCATCAAATCAGTCCAGGCACCTTTTTTCATAACATCCAAAAGACCTTCAGTTTCAACAGGCGTGTGGCTGACAACTTTGAGCATTTGTTTGTGCGACCAAACATCTTGTTCATAGGGCGCGATGTTCAGATCACCTACAAGGATAGCCGGAACATCATCGTCCATTGCGCCAAGGACTTTCATTTCATCGATGAATTTTAACTTATGATCGAATTTCGGATTCTTGATAATATCTGGCTCGTCACCACCAGCAGGAACATAAAAATTATGGATACGCGTCGGCTTACCAGCCAGTTCAAAATCTGCGGCGATATGGCGGGTGTCACCCATGGAAACATAGTCGGTTGAAAAGTTCCCGATTAAGGGTCTTTTGGATATGATTGCAACGCCATGATAGCCTTTTTGGCCATGGACTGCTTGGTGTTCATAACCAAGCTTCTTGAAATTTTTTGCCGGGAACTGATCGTTCATGCACTTTATTTCCTGAAGGCACAAAATATCGGGTTGATGTGCGGTGAGGAAATCTTCCACCAATCCAGCACGTAGGCGTACTGAATTGATGTTCCAGGTAGCGATAGAAAATGACATGAAAGGCTCCGAAGTGATTTCGAAGCATTGTGGAGGGGATAGGATCAGCTTTCAAGCTGAGAACTGGTTGATAGTTTGATCGACCGTGCTTTTCAACAAGCTAAGTCCGATGCTGCGTCAATTGCTGCGCTTCAATTTGAATTTATTAATTCGAAACTCTCTGTCGGAAATATTAACGTTATCTTCGACGTTAAATACCATCACTGATGTTTCTTTGCCCTGAGCATCTTTGATGGTCCATTGACGCAGCGCGAAAGTTTCTGGCTCAAACAACAAAGTGATCACGGAATTCCCGAATATCTGTTTGTCACCCATCACAATGGTTGTGACGTCATCTGATACCTGAACATCGAGGATAGAATCCGCGCTGATATCCAATTTGTCATCCAGCAAAAGTTTAAGCGGTGTGTTTTTTAGCGGATAGGTATCAAATGTTTTGAGCTTTTTGTTGATCACCATAACGGCAAGACCATTAGATACCACTTCCACCGGAGATGGATCTTCATAATCGAAGCGAACTTTTCCTGGTCTTTTAATCGAGAATTCGCCGCCGGACTGATCGCCTGTGGGGCCAAATTGCAGAAATTCACCCTTCATCGTTGGTGTGTTCGAATAGTGTTGGCGAAGGGCAGCCAGCGTATCTGACTTCAAATCCGCATATGATGGTGTTTGAAATGTCAGTAGTACAGCTGCACTCAGCAGAACGGGCACAGTTGCGCCAACAGCATTAGCGGTCATTCTCGAACAATATTCTCTTACAGCCAGCCAGTTCATCAAAATAGTCTCCAACACAAAATGTGTTACTTTAAGGTATGAGGTCACTTCTCAACTTTAGTTTGGGCTAAAAGATGGCGAAGCAAATTTGACCTGCCACCTATATGGTTTCGTTTTCGTCAGGAACAAGGATATCACGTTTCCCGGCATGGTTGGCCGATCCAATAAGACCTTCCTGTTCCATGCGCTCAATCAAAGAAGCTGCGCGGTTATATCCAATTCCAAGTCTGCGTTGAATATAACTGGTTGAAACTTTGCGATCGCGCAAGACAACCGCAACAGCGTGATCATAAATGTCATTTGATTCAGCAAGTGCATCGGTTCCAGCTGGTGCACCGGAACCACCTTCATCTTCTTCATCTTCCTGAGTCACCGCTTCTAGATATTGAGGAACGCCCTGGGTTTTGAGGTGATTGACGATTTTCTCGACTTCTTCATCGGCAACAAATGGACCGTGAACACGCTGAATTCGTCCGCCACCAGCCATATAAAGCATATCACCCATGCCCAATAATTGCTCTGCGCCCTGTTCGCCCAAGATGGTCCGGCTATCGATTTTCGATGTTACCTGAAAGGATATGCGTGTCGGGAAGTTGGCTTTGATCGTACCCGTGATGACGTCTACTGACGGGCGCTGTGTTGCCATGATAACGTGAATACCTGCGGCACGAGCCATTTGAGCCAAACGCTGAATGGCGCCTTCAATATCCTTACCGGCAACCATCATTAGATCTGCCATCTCGTCGATAACCACTACGATATATGGCATGGTTTCAAGTTGAAGATCTTCGGTCTCGAAAATGGCTTCGCCAGAGTCACGGTCGTAACCAGTCTGTACAGTTCTGGTCAGCACTTCGCCGTTTTTGCGGGCTTGCTCTAAACGCTGATTATATCCGTCGATATTGCGAACGCCCAATTTGGACATTTTCTTATATCGATCTTCCATTTCCCGTACGGTCCATTTCAAAGCAACAACGGCTTTTTTCGGATCGGTTACAACAGGTGTAAGAAGATGGGGAATGCCGTCATAGATTGATAGCTCCAGCATTTTTGGATCGATCATGATCATTTTAACCTGCTCGGGAGACAGGCGATAGAGAATGGACAGGATCATCGTATTGATAGCAACTGACTTACCAGAACCCGTGGTACCGGCAACAAGAAGATGAGGCATTTTAGCAAGGTCGGCAATGATAGGCTCGCCGCCTATAGACTTGCCCAAGACCAGAGCAAGCTTTTGTTTGGTTGCCTCATAATCTTTCGATTGAAGCACTTCGCGCAGATATACGGTTTCGCGGCGCGCATTTGGCAACTCGATACCAATGGCGTTTCGTCCGGGAACAACAGCAACGCGGCAAGCGATTGCACTCATTGAGCGGGCGATGTCATCTGCAAGGCCAATAACTCTTGAAGATTTGATGCCCGGCGCTGGTTCTAATTCGTAAAGCGTTACGACAGGACCTGGATGAACTTTGATAATTTCGCCTTTGACGCCGAAGTCTTCTAAAACACCTTCAAGTAGACGTGCATTAGCTTCGAGCGCTTCGCTGGATAATGATTTATCCTGCACCAGGTTTTTCGGCTCACCCAAGAAATCCAGATGTGGTAATTCGAAACTGTCGGATGCCAGCAAAGATGGCTGCGCTTCGCGAATGATGCGATTTCCCTGTTGCGCCTTTGGAGCTGGTTCTGCAACGCGTGACTGGCTTTGTTCTGGAGCTTTGCGGGTATAGACTGGCATTTGGAAATCAGCGGCGTTCTCTTCAACGTCCCTATCGGAGCTAAACACTTCTTCGCCATAGGAAGGCGCCATTTCCGGTGCGGTAATGAATTCACGCGAATCGGCACGTGGGGAACTATCAAACTCAGGTTCGGCGCGATCTTCGCTATGGAACACTTCCATTCCATCGTCTGGCGGCATGGTCAGGGCATTCCAAGCGCCTTTTACGCGGCTGATCATGTTTGGTTTTTGCGATGGCGCATCTTCATAATCGTCAAAAACCGGATCTGCTTGGACTTGAGGTTCTCTTTCCGAATTGGGCTGAGAATTCATTTGTGCGGATTGGCGTTTGCGCTTGGCCATGGTTTTCAATGTAAGCCAGAAATGGCCAATTGCCCCTAATACCCAACCCGAAGACATCTCGTTTTCAAAGACTTCTCCCGTATCAGGGTCAACTGTAAACCCATCGGCGTCTTTTGACATTGGCCGATTGATTAAGCTGCTCGCATAGAAGGTTAAAAGCGCTGCAGGAATTATAAGAATTGAGAAAAAGAAAACTGCCCAAGCGCCTGATGGATATCCGCCCAAAACAAGTGATGGTAGTTTCAAGATCCAGTCACCAAAAATTCCGCCCAAGCCAGACGGTAACGGCCAATTCTCGGTCAATGGCAGGCATGAGAACGCAGCAGCAGAAGCAAGTATAGCCATTGGCCATGTGATTAGACGCTTGCGAATCATTCCAATTGGCTTCTGGATCAATTTAAGCCAGCCCCAAATTGCAGGGGGGACCAGGGCAATGATGCTTGCAAGGCCAGTGAACTGGATTGCCAAATCGGCAAAGGATGCGCCCCAGTAACCACCAGCATTTTCAATGGTCCGTCCATTTGCATGAGAAAAACTGGGGTCTGTTACAGACCAGGTTGCCAAGCTAGCAAAGGCAATAGCCACAACACCTAATATCAGCAATCCGGCCAATACGCCGATTTGGCCAGAGAAGCGACTTTGATAAGATTCGCTCTCATAGGGAAATTGTCCTGAATTAGCTGTTGGCATACTCACGCGCTCCAGACCGTGCAAAATGGTTATTGTTTGGGTTAGACCCTAACGGGTGAAGGTTAATCACCTGTTAACCATGCGGTAGATTGGAGCGTTATAAATCACTCTATTTTTTCTGAAGGACAAAAGAAAACAGGGGCTCAGAAAAGGAACCCCTGCAATCATTTTTGATAAGATCCCAGACTTTCAGAAAAAAGCCAGGATTACGTTTGGTGTTATCTGGAAGTAAATTCCGGATAGGCTTCAACACCAATTTCAGCTTTGTCGAGGCCCAGCAATTCTTCTTCTTCAGAAACCCGGATACCGATAACAGCTTTGATGATGCCCCAAACAATCAATGAGCAGATTATTGTAAAGGCTGCGTAAGAGACGATACCGATCAACTGAACACCATAAGAAGTTCCGCTGTTGGATAGTGGAACAATGAATGTTCCCCAGATCCCAGCCAATAGGTGAACTGGAATTGCACCAACAACATCGTCGATTTTGAATTTATCAAGCAACGGAACCGTGAACACCACAATCACGCCACCAATACCACCGATGAAAATTGCCTGAGCAACTGTCGGAGCAAGTGGCTCAGCTGTAATGGCCACCAAACCAGCCAGAGCGCCGTTCAATGTCATTGTAACATCGACCTTCTTATACATGAATTGAAGAAGGATCATGGTCACGACAACACCGGAAGCTGCCGCCATATTTGTGTTCACGAAGATACGGGAAACATCAGAGATGTCCGAGATTGTGCCCATAGCAAGTTGTGAAGCGCCGTTAAAGCCGAACCAACCAAGCCATAGGATAAAGGTACCCAAAGTGGCCAAAGGAATAGAAGAACCAGGCATTGGTGAAACGCCATTGGCAGTATATTTGCCTTTACGTGCACCCAGCAAGATAGCGCCTGTTAGAGCTGCCCAGCCACCGACTGAGTGAACCAATGTGGATCCGGCGAAATCGGAGAAGCCCATTTCGCTCAACCATCCACCGCCCCACTGCCATGAGCCAGCGATTGGGTAGATGAAACCGGTAAGGAACACGACGAAAAGCAGGAATGGCCATAATTTGATGCGTTCAGCCAAAGTTCCTGAAACGATAGATGCAGCTGTAGCAACAAACACCATCTGGAAGAACCAGTCTGAAGCGGTAGAATAGCCTGTTTCCAGCAAGGCAGCACTATCAGCGCCATCAAGACCAACAGGGTCCATTGCGTAAATGAATGAGAATGAACCCATATAACCACCGTCTACACCCGTATACATAAGGTTATAGCCAATGAGCCAATACATAAGGCCTGCAATAGAATAGAGGGCGATGTTTTTAAGACATTGCATAGAAACGTTTTTTGAGCGGACAAGGCCCGCCTCTAGCATTGCAAAACCTGCTGCCATCCACATGACGAGGAAGCCGCCGATCAGGAACAATAGAGTATTGAAGATATATGCAGTGTCAGCGGCAGGTGCTGCCGCTACTGCCTCTTGTGCGTTTGCTGTGAGAGATGTTGTAGCTAAAAAAAGCGGCGTGAAAGAAAATATAGCAAGTTTTTTCCAACTTGGCTTTATTAGCGTTTGAACGGACAAAGCCGCCTTTGCGCTATGAAAGAGTTCTGAACCCATTTTTAAAGTCCTTTGATTGGTATGTATTGAAAAGAATGAAGTATTAGAGAGCGTCGGCGTTTTTCTCGCCTGTGCGGATCCGCACAACTTCTTCGAGATCTATGACAAAAATCTTCCCATCACCAATTTGCCCGGTACGAGCAGCCTCGGTAATTGCCTCGATAGCTTTTGGAGCAACGTCTCCGTTGACTGCTATTTCAAGTTTTAATTTTGGAAGAAAATGGATTGCATATTCAGCACCTCGGTAAATTTCTGTATGACCCTTTTGACGGCCATAGCCCTTTACCTCAGTGACTGTGAGCCCTTCCACCCCAAGAGCGGTAAGTGCTTCGCGAACAGCATCCAGACGGAATGGTTTGATGACCGCTGTAATGAGTTTCATGTTTCACCTGTTATGTATTGGGCTGGTCGTGATAGCCCGATTAATCATAGCCTCAGGATGAATACCCTTAGGCAACAGGTGTTATTCAAGGTTTGTGCCAGTTTTTTAAAAAACTATTAACTATCTGAAATATCTTACTTTATTTAAACTCCAACTTAGATATGAATCTAAATGATGCAGTGTTTTGATTAAAAATTATACAAATAGCATAAATTGATTAAATTTTAATCATCTATCCGCCAGATGGCTTTGTATTGCCAGATTGATGGGTTTTGAGACGAATCAAGCCTTCTTGAGCCGTTGAAGCTACAAGTACGCCGTCTTCAGAAAAAATGCTGCCTCGGGTTAAGCCGCGTGAACCTGATGAATTAGGGCTATCCTGGGTATATAAGTGCCATTTTTCCATGTTGATTGGGCGATGAAACCACATTGCGTGATCAAGGCTTGCCACTTGGAGCTTTGGATCAAAGACGGCTCGCCCATGGGCGTAGAGTGATGTATCCAGTAATGTCATATCAGATGCATAGGCTAGAATAGATTGCTGAATTGCTTGATCGTCCGGCAGTTTTCCCGTGGCCCTGAACCAGACATTTTGGAACGGGGGTAGTTTTTTGCCAGAAATATAATGGGTGAGATCTGTAGGGCGTAATTCTATAGGCCGTTCTTTTTGCCAGTACATGCGTACATTTTCCGGAGCGTGATCGATAAACTGTTCAGCCAGCTGTTTTTCACTGGCAAGCTTGTCGGGCCGGGGAACATCCGGCATTTCAAAGGAGTGTTCCAATCCTTCTTCAACTATTTGAAAAGACGCCGACATTGAAAAAATTGCCTTACCATGTTGGATGGCAACCACGCGGCGTGTGGTGAAGCTTCCGCCATCACGAATTCTATCTACCTCATAGATGATAGGATTTTCAGGATCCCCAGGTCTCATAAAATAACCATGCAATGAATGAACTCTGCGCTCTTCTTCAACAGTTCGCTGGGCTGCCACAAGCGCCTGCCCAATTACCTGACCGCCAAAAACCCGTTGCCAACCAACCTTGGGGCTGCGTCCGCGAAATAGATTGATTTCCAATCTTTCTAAATCCAGTGTGGTAAGCAGGGTTTTGACGGATTGGGACATGAGGGTTCCTATTGAGATTTACTGCGACGATTTGTGAAAGAAGATAATTCGACTCACATAGTTTGTTGGCTTAAATTGCCGTTTGGAAGAGGTTAAGTAAACCTAGAGTTTATAAGGCGGACATTTTTGCAATGGCAAAGGCTTCATCAAACAATCCTATTCAAAAAGACAGCTATGATATTGTAATTGCTGGCGGTGGTTATGTAGGCCTGTCTGTGGGCGTTGCCATTGCTGATCAAGCGCCGCATCTTAAGATACTGATTGCAGATGGCGCACCAGAAGATGCTTTGAAAAAAGATGAACGTGCATCTGCAATTGCAGCTGCAGCTACCAGAATGCTTTCTACCCTGCAGGTCTGGAAAGATATTGAAAAGGATGCCCAACCGATCAACGAAATGATTGTCACTGACTCGAAACTATCTGATGTGACCCGTCCGGTATTTCTGACCTTTGGCTCTGATCCCGAAGGAAAAGAAGACAGTCAGCCTTTTGCTCACATGGTGCCCAATCGAACCATGGTTCGCGCACTACGTGAACGTGCTAAAACCCTAGGCATTACGCAAGTTTTTTTAACTTCGGTTGAAAATTTTGAGAGACAAGGATCGCATGTTTTGATTGATCTTCAGGGTGGAAAACGACTTACCGCGCGTTTGCTTGTTGCTGCCGATGGCGTTCGATCCAAAATGCGCGATCTTGCAGGCATCAAGACCGTTCATTGGCCGTATGATCAATGGGGTATTGTCACAACGGTTGCCCATGAGAGAGAGCATCATGGGCGAGCGGTAGAGCATTTTTTGCCCGCCGGCCCTTTTGCAATTTTGCCGTTGAAAGGCAATCGTTCTTCACTCGTGTGGACAGAGAGTGAGCGAGACGCGAAGCGGCTTTTATCGATGGATGATTTTTCTTTTGAGTTGGAACTTGAGCAGCGCTTTGGTCACGAGCTTGGAGAGATATCGATTGATGGGCCAAGAAAAGCTTTTCCGCTCGGGTTAACTTTGGCACGCGAATTTGTTGCCGACCGGATAGCACTGGTGGGCGATGCAGCCCATGGCATTCATCCAATCGCTGGTCAGGGACTTAATTTGGGTTTCAAAGATGCGGCGGCTTTGGCGCAAACCATCGTGGAAGCTGATCGTCTTGGCCTAGATATCGGATCGTTGCCTGTCCTTGAGCGCTATCAACAATGGCGCCGATTTGACACTGTACAAATGGGCGTGGTTACGGATGTTCTCAATCGTCTCTTTTCAAACGATAATCCGTTTTTGCGTATCGCACGTAATGTCGGCCTAGGCATTGTGGACCGTATGCCATGGATGAAAAAATCCTTCATCGAACAAGCTGCGGGTAATCAACCTGGCACACCGAAACTCTTGCGCGGCGAACAGATATAAGTCTTAGGCTTTCAGATCTGCTGCGCTTAGTTCTCTTGCTTCTGATATTACAAGTATCGGAATGCCATCGCGAATGGGAAATCCAAGTTTAGCAGATCGCGAAATTAATTCATTTTCAGATTTCGCAAAAGTTAGTGGGCCACCGGTAACTGGACAAACCAATTTTGTGAGCAGAAAACGATCGGTTTTCGTTTTTACGGTTTTGCTGTTCATTGTAGATGCGTTTGTGTGTTATCGCCTTTTGCCAGCGCCATCTCGGTGATAGCGACCAGCGTTTCAGCGCGGGTTTTCAGGTCGGCTGCTTCAAGCAAAGCCTGCTTTTCTGCAGGGCCATAGGGGCTCATCATACATAAGGCAGTTACAAGCGTTTCGTCATCGGTGTTTTCTACCGCTGACCAATCGGTCTCCATGTCATTTGCATCCAAATATCTACGAAATGTATCGATCAGCAGCTTTCTATTGATCGCCTTTTCGTCTGCTTCCAGCTTTTCTTGATTGATTAAATCATCAGCGTTTGCCTGCATTTGCACCATTCTAAACTCCGAATGAGGTGGTAGTTCCTCGATTACATTGAAACGACAAATACCAGAAAGGTTGATCATGTATCGGCCATCACCAGTTTCCTGAAATCCGGTCAATCTCCCAATACAACCGGTCTTATAAAGTTTTGGACCGTGCTCACCTTCTCCCGAAGCCAAGTCCGGCTGTATCATGCCAATTAATTTGTCGTTCTTTAGTGCGTGGTCTGTCATTGCAAGATAACGAGGCTCGAAAATATTCAAAGGCATGTTCCCGCCGGGTAAGAGCAGGGCGCCTGATAGAGGGAACACCGGAATAATCTCCGGCAAATCCTCTATTGATTTGTAACGCTTGTTGCCTGCTCTCATTGCGATCATCCGATTAACTTCGCCTTCATCCCTACCATGTGGGGCGAGCAAGGTAAAACTCAAGTGGCTTTGGTATTGTCTGGATTCTATTAAAGGATCAGGAGAATAAGACAGACGACAAACGGCGTCTGCCATAAGACGTTGCTGGGTCCTTTGGTCCCCATGCTTCAAAAAACTGTAACAATTGCTCACGTGCGCCGTCTTCGCGCCAAGCGCGGTCTTTGGCGATTATATCCAAGAGGTGATCCGCTGCCTCTTCATGCTTACCAGCAGCAGCCACGGCAATTGCTAAATCAAATCGCAAATCCTTGTTCGCTGGGTCCTTTTCAACTTGATCCGCCAACTCAGAATAATCGCCGACTTCAGCGGCTTGTTCTTCCAAAGCTATTGCGGCACGCAAGCCTTCTACGGCCTGATGCCCTTTTGCTTCACCAGCCTGAAGTAGAACCTGTTTTGCTTGTTCCAATTGGCCTAGTTTCAATGCAACCATACCGTATCCGGCAATGGCATCCAGATTATCAGGAACTTGATTGATAATGGCGCTATAAAGTTCTGCAGCTTCTTGGTATTTTTCTTCAAGCAAATATTCTTTAGCCTCGACCAAGGCTAAATCCAATTCCGAGGGACCAGTTGGGCCAACTAATTTTTCAATGAATTGGACAATCTCGCGTTCAGACTTTGCGCCCATAAATCCATCGGCTGGCTTACCATTTACAAATGCAACCACAGCCGGGATTGATTTAATACCCATCTGGCCAGAGACCTCTGGGTGTTCGTCAATATTCATTTTAACCAATTTGACTTTGCCGCCGGCATCAGCGACGGCCTTTTCTAGGATAGGCGCCAATTGTTTGCATGGCCCACACCAAGGGGCCCAGAAATCGATCAGGACTGGCCGTTCATTGGAAGCATCCACCACTTCAGGCATAAACTCTGCATTTGTTATGTCTTTTACAGGTTCGAGGGATGATGTAGCGCCCAAGTTTAAAAGCCCGGTAGGATCAACAGATTTAGGAGCTTCCGGTTTGGGTTGTGCGTCATAATTTACGCCCCCAGACATTTGCCCGCCGTAATTGCTTCCAAATCCAAATTCATTTCCACTCATGGGACATCCAATCAATCTTAAAACTTATTCTAGCGGCTTTAGACTGCTTCGGAAACCTGCACAATCAAGGGCTCGTGATTTACATGCTTCAAGAAGCGAAGCAAATCTTCCCGTGAAATAGTTGTTGTCATCTCATTGATCAATGGATGGCAATTAATTAATTCATTCTCTAGCAATGGGGCATCAATGATGACCTTCACTTTGTTGTCTTTGTCATTTACGGGTGCAAATGCATTTACCGAACCTGGCTTCACGCCGAGATACTCCATCAAGTAGTCTTCATTCGCAAAGGAGACGCGGCCTGAAGCGCCGATGAGCCCATGTACCTTGTTCAAGGAAATACGAACTTTATTGCCAGCGACAATCAAAAAGAAATTGCCCTTCTTGTCTTTCACAAAAAGGTTTTTGGTATGTCCGCCCGGAATTGACGTTGTTACATGATCTGATTCTTCAACCGTAAAAACGGCTTCATGGGTGTGGGTCGTAACTTTCATTCCCATTTCATCGAGCATCTTCAATAACTCTTCGGGCATTGCAGGTTGTGAAAGGGGAGTAAGGCTTTTCATTGCTTAACCGATCTTGTTTGTTTCGTCTTTGCATCGATTTTGATGGAATTTTGTAAATGCATTGGTTTCTGGCTATCATCAACCGTTTAGTCAAGAACGGCTTTGGTAACCAAGAAACCAAATGAGATTCAATTTGTATCCCTCAAAATGTTCTTTGGGCCTTGCAATCGCTACAAACTTGCGTCATAGAAGCGCCGTTCGCAACGGAAAATTTCCGATGCAAGAGAGCGGGTGTAGCTCAGGGGTAGAGCACAACCTTGCCAAGGTTGGGGTCGTGGGTTCGAATCCCATCGCCCGCTCCAGATTTTCCTATTATTTTCAATAGGTTATCTTCCAACTTGGCTTTCACGTATATGATTGTGTAAGGCTATGTTGGCAGCGCCTAGCCTGTCAATAAATTTGAAAACAGCCAATAATTGCAATTTTGTCAATTTAGGTTGGCTAGCAGTTGTCGAATGAGTCGACATCCTACTTTTTAGACAGCTCAATTTGGTGAAACTCTTCCAAAAGATCGAGTAAAGTGTTGAGTTTTTCTTTACCAAATTGTCTGCTTACATCTTCAAATATCGCCGAATTGTTTGGTTTATGTTGCCGAATGATATTTAAGCCTTTTTCAGTCGTAGAGACCAAAGTACGCCTGCGATCTTCCATATCGATTTTGCGAGCAACAAGACCCTCTTTTTCCATAGTCTTTAAGATACGTGTAAGGCTTGGCAGTTGAAGGCATGCCGCTTTGGCAATGGCTGTTTGTTCCATTTGGCCAGCTTCCTCGACAACTCTCAGCACCCTCCATTGCTGCTCGGAAATATTACTTTCCTGAAGCATCTCACGAATTGGGAACATCACTTTTTCACGGGCCCTCAACAAGGAAATCGGCAGTGATCGAGATGTTGGTGCAAATTTATCAGCTTCAGCCTCTGCGTGATTTTCGCTATTTTTCATTTCTACCCAGCTTGGCATGGTTCGATTACTTTAATCCTGACACGGCTTTGAAAGTTTTGACAAGGCAATTGGGCAAGAAATGCAATTTCCCCTAAAACCACATCGCTACATTCGTATTTCTTAGACTTGTCAGAAAACAGAAGAAGCTGATGAGGTTGAAAAACTCTTGCTTGACTATCTTTGAGCTGCAAAGTTAGTGTAAATATTCAAAAATACGCGCGTAAAGTTTTTAAGTTGAAACTAGCTCGGCGCGAAATGGATTTTATACTATGAGTGATCGTAAAATTAGAAATATGGAAGAATTTGCAGAGGTAAGCGGCATATCCAGGCCTACTCTGTCAAAGTTTTTTCACGATCAGGAAAGTGTTAGAGCTTCAACGCGCGAAAAAATTGAAACGGCATTATCCGAATATGATTATCGGCCAAATTTTTTCGCAATTAATCAGAACCGGAAGCTTACAAAAACGATTGGGATTGTTGTGCCTTATCTGGCAGATCCGTTTTTTGGGGAAATTGCCCGAACCATCGAAACCATGTGCATTGAAGCAGGATATTCACCTTCTTTGTTTAGCTCCCACGGTAAGAGGGAGTTGGAAAATGAAATTCTAGATACCTTGCGGTCTATGAAACCAACGGGTGTTTTGCTTGCTCCTTTAGGACGTTCTTCTGATGCTGACTATGTGGCCCAGTTTTGTAAGGATATTCCAACCGTCATATTTGATAGTAATATTGAGGATGTTGGCACTGTGTTTGTGGGTTCGGATAATCCTCAATTCACTTCTCTAATTGTTGAATATTTATGTCGGACTGGTGAGCCGCCCAGCTTTTTCGAAATGAAAACACCGCCCAATCCCAACGCACGTAAACGGCGTGCTGGTTATTTGTCGGCAATGCAAGCTCAAGGCTATAAGCCCGACATTTTTGAAGCAGAGGGAGAAGGATGGGCTCTCGAAGACATAGGATTGCGTGAAGGTATCAAATATATCGATTCTGGATCGTTCAAGTCGAAAACAATTTTGTGCAGTAATGATAGACTTGCTATCGGTTTTCTAGCAGCCTGCTTTCAAAAGGGTTTGAAAGTCGGAATTACCGAAGAATGCGATATAAGAGTAGCAGGAATGGATGGGCACCCTTTTTCCAAATTCACTTGCCCATCTTTGACCACGGTTTCTCATGATTATGAGGCTATTTCACAGCGAAGCCTTGAAAGCCTGTTTCTCATGTTAGAAAAGGGTAAGGGCTCTGGAATGCGAATGGAGAAATTGTTTGAAGGCAAACTACTAATGCGGTCGTCGGCCTAACAAAAATTTTACGCGCGTAAAATTTCAATTGACTCTCAAGTTTAAATCGGTTTAGTTTGAGGATATTCAATCAACCCAAGGGAGGAATTTTGGATGAAACTTAAATCAGCACTATTATCAGCCTCAGCGCTCGTCGCTGCTGGCGCAATTGCAACCGCAACATTTGCTGCGAGCCATTCTAAATCTTTGACCATCGCGATCGTGAACAACGGTCACATGGAAAACATGAAAAAAGTCGCTGAAGCTTATACCGCCGAAACCGGCGTTGAGCTGAAGTGGGTATCTTTGGAAGAAGGCGTTCTGCGCGAGCAGGTTACTTCTGACACTGCAACAGGTGGCGGCCAGTACGACATTATCAATATCGGCATGCAGGAAGCTCCAATTTGGGGTAAAGCAGGCTGGATTTTGCCTTTGGAATTCGGCGCTGACTATGATGTCGACGATTTACTTCCAGCAATGCGCGAAGGCCTAAGCAATGACGGTAAGCTATATGCTGCGCCATTCTACGGTGAATCTTCAATGGTTATGTACCGCAAAGATTTGGCTGACAAAGCTGGCGCAACAATCGCTGACAACGACAGCTGGGAAAACATTACCGCTGCTGCTGCTGCAATGCACGATCCTGACAACGGCGTATATGGTGCATGTTTGCGCGGTAAGCCAGGTTGGGGCGACAATGCTGCGTTCATCACAACTATCGCAAACTCTTTCGGTGCGCGCTGGTTCGACAAAGACATGAAGCCACAGCTTGACTCACCTGAGTGGAATGCTGCGATGACAATGTATGTAAACTTGTTGAGCAAATATGGCCCTCCAGGTTCTGAAGGAAACTCGTTCAATGAGATCCTTGCGCTTTATAATCAAGACAAATGTGGTCTTTGGATCGATGCAACAATCGCTGCGTCATTCCTAGAAAACGAAAATGTTGCTTACGCACAATCACCAAACGCTGGTAACCCAGTTGGTGCAAACTGGTTGTGGGCTTGGGCAATGGCTGTTCCTGCTGGAACACCAAACGCTGAAGAAGCTCTGAAGTTTGTCGAATGGTCAACTTCAAAAGCTTATATCCAAGCAGTTGCTGCACATCCAGACTTCGGTTGGAGCAAAGTGCCGACAGGTACACGTACTTCCACTTACGAAATCCCTGAATTTAAAGCAGTGGCGAAATTCGCTGATGCTGAGATGACAGCGATTGATTCTGCGGCTCCTGGTGCAACTGAGTTGAAGCCATATGTTGGTGTTCAGTTTGTTGCAATTCCAGAATTTCCAGAAATCGGCAGTGCGGCCGGACAGGAATTCTCTGCAGCTCTATCTGGTGCGAAGACAGTTGAAGAGGCACTTGCTGCAGCTCAAGCTGCTGCTGACTCAATCATGAAAGAAGCTGGTTATTACTAAGCTTTGAAATTGGAAAGCCCGGCACCAGTTGCCGGGCTTTTTATTTGATTGATATTTTTGCGTCCGACGCTTGCGCAAGCGCGCACTCCGACGCAATATAAATAAATACAATGATATGTGAATGGCGGGGCCTACGTCTCGCAGGGGGATTTAGCCATGTCTAGTAGAGCGCTCCCGCGCCTTCTCCAAACACCAGCAGTTGTATTGCTGCTGATTTGGATGCTTGTGCCACTTGGAATGACGTTGTTTTTCTCGTTCATCCGCTATGTTCTTGCCAGTCTAAACCGGCCAGAATGGACATCGCCATCGTTCAGCAATTGGCGCGGCTTTGGCAATTATGGCTTCGTTTTAGACTCCAAAGACTTCTGGTTAGCAGTGAACAACAGCCTGTTCATCGTCGGAAGCATCCTTTTTCTTACCGTTGCACTTGGCGTGATGATTGCAGTGTTGATCAACAAGGCCTTCCCGGGGCAAGGCATTGTCCGCGTTCTACTCATATCTCCGTTTTTCATTATGCCCGCAGTTAACGCGGTCCTTTGGATCAACATGATCCTTGATCCGGTTCTTGGCCTCAATGGCTTAGCCGTCGGCGGTATCAACAGTGTTATTGTTGATCTAAAAGATGCACCTCTTATTGGATGGTTTTTCTCCCTCTGGCCTCAATTGGAACCAATATCATTTCGCTCGTCACAAAACTCAGCCTATGCAGTCATCATGATGGTGACATGGCAATGGACACCGTTTGCAGTTCTGATCTTTATGACGTCCTTGCAATCGGAGGACGAACAGCAAAAAGAAGCAGCAATTCTAGACGGTGCCAGCCTCTGGTCACAGTTTCGCTTTTTGACGCTTCCGCATCTTGGTCGTCCAATGGCTATTGTCGTGATGATCCAAGCGATTTTCCATCTCTCGCTTTATGCCGAGATTGAGATCGTGAGCCGAGGCAATGGTAACAAAAACCTGCCTTACCTGATTGGTGAATTTGCCAACAACAATATCGGCGCTGCTAGCGCCACCGGAATTTTCGCCGTCATTCTTGCCAACATCGTCGCAATCTTCTTGTTGCGCGCGGTTGGCAAGACGTTGATGGAATAGGGGATAATATTATGGCAATCGTTGCACAAAATTCGAAATTTGGAACTTTTGGTCGGCCGATCCTTGCATGGGCTGTCGCTCTTCTATTCTTCTTCCCGATATTCTGGTTGGTCTTTACCAGCTTCAAAACGGATGCGGATGCGGTCAACCCGGAATTTTTGTTCTTCTTCACGCCGACCTTAGAAAACTACGCTAATATGACGGAGAACTACGACTATTGGCACTTTGCGACAAACTCAATTGTCACCTCAGTTCTTGCAACAGCTGTTGCATTGGTCGTCGGTATTCCGGCAGCCTATGCGATGGCGTTCAATCCTAGCCGCCACACCAAAGATATTTTGATGTGGATGCTTTCGACCAAGATGTTGCCAGCCGCAGCGGTGCTTTATCCCATGACATTTCTAGCCAAGGGACTTGGGATTTATGACACGCATTTTGTGATCATTCTCGTTTTGACCCTCGTGAATTTGCCAATCGTTATTTGGATGCTCTTTACGTATTTCAAAGAAATTCCAAAGGATATTATCGAGGCGGCCCAGATGGACGGCATTAGTACTTGGGGCGAAATTAAAGAAATTTTGATCCCATTGGCTTGGGGCGGTATTGCTGCCACGGCGTTGCTAACATTCATCTTCTGTTGGAACGAAGCCTATTGGACAGTACGCCTTACCACCACTGAAGCATCAACCTTGTCCGCACTAATTGAGGGCAATCGAGCACCTGAGGGTCTGTTCTTCGGGCGCCTGTCTGCAGTGTCAGCGGCTGCCGTTGGACCCATCGTCGTTTTGGGCTGGTTCTGTCAAAAACAACTTGTCCGAGGCTTGTCCTTCGGCGCAGTCAAGTAAGAATTGGGAAATAAGGAAAGATCATGGGACGTATCGTACTAGAAAATGTTGTTAAAAACTTCGGCGAAACCCAAGTTATTCCTCCTTTGAACCTGACTATTAAAGATGGTGAATTTGCCGTTTTTGTGGGTCCATCTGGCTGCGGCAAGTCAACGCTTCTTCGCCTTATTGCTGGCCTTGAAGATACGACTGCAGGCAAAGTCGTCATCGATGATCAAGATGTTACCGAGGTCTCGCCCTCGAAGCGCGGTCTAGCGATGGTTTTCCAATCCTATGCTCTTTATCCGCATATGACGGTTCGCAAAAATATTGCATTCCCGATGCGCATGGCTGGCATGGATGAGGCTGAACAGAATAAGCGGATTGAAGCAGCAGCTACAGCATTGAACCTGACAGATTATCTCGACAGGAAACCGGGCCAACTTTCAGGTGGTCAACGCCAGCGTGTTGCTATCGGCCGGGCGATTGTCCGTGAGCCATCGGCGTTCCTGTTTGATGAGCCACTATCAAATCTTGATGCTGCACTTCGTGTTGGTATGCGGTTAGAGATTAGTGAAATGCACAAACGCATGAAAACCACAATGGTCTACGTAACACATGACCAGGTTGAAGCCATGACCATGGCAGACAAGATTGTTGTGCTGCAGGCCGGTGTAATTGAGCAAGTGGGTAGCCCGCTGGATCTTTATCATGCACCGCGCAATGTATTTGTGGCTGGGTTTATTGGCTCGCCAAAAATGAATTTGCTTGAAGGACCGGAAGCTAAAAAGCATAAGGCCAAGACGATCGGAATCCGTCCTGAGCATATTGAGGTATCCACGAAATCCAAAAAAGGTGCTTGGAAAGGTACTGTGGGCGTTGCTGAGCATTTGGGATCAGACACATTCATACACATTCACGGGATTGAAGGATGCGACCCACTGACAGTGAGAGCGGCTGGTGATGTGGCGGTCAAGCATGGCGATACGGTGTATCTAACACCTGATCCAAAATTGATTCATAAATTTGATGATGAAGGTCTTCGCATTTCATGAACCGATTGGAAGGCAAGTCTGCTCTAATTACGGGCTCTGCGCGGGGTATTGGACGAGGGTTCGCCGAAGCTTATATACGCGAAGGTGCGAAAGTAGGGATTGCTGACATAAATCTTTTGGCTGCGGAGGAAACGGCAGCTGAGCTTGGCGAAGCCGCTTATGCGATTCACCTGGATGTTAGTAGTCAGGACAGCATTGATGCAGCAGTCAGCGCGGTAGTTGCGCGAACAGGTAGGCTGGACATACTGATAAATAACGCGGCTCTTTTTGACGCAGCAGAAACCGTCGACATTTCACGTGAGAGCTATGATAAACTCTATGCTGTCAATGTTGCAGGCACCCTTTTTACCATGAAGGCAGCTGCAAAACAGATGATTGATCAAGGACCCAATAGACCTGGTAACCATGGCAAGATAATCAATATGGCTTCTCAAGCCGGTCGTCGTGGAGAAAGCCTCGTTCTGGTGTATTGTTCCACCAAAGCTGCGGTTATATCGATGACCCAATCTGCTGGTCTTAATCTCATTCAACATGGGATTAATGTAAACGCTATTGCGCCTGGCGTTGTCGATGGTGAGCATTGGGAACATGTTGACTCCATGTTTGCAAAACTAGAGGGCAAAAAACCTGGCCAGAAAAAAGCTGAAGTTGCTGCAAGTGTTCCAGCAGGGCGTTTCGCAACACCTGACGATTTAACAGGTATGGCTATATTTTTAGCTTCAGCTGAGTCGGACTATATCGTGTCGCAGACCTATAATGTGGACGGCGGCCAATGGATGAGTTGAACAAAGGTAGTTTATAACCGTGGCTATAAAGCTTTCTCTAAAAACCCTTGCTGTGGCCGATCTGGCGGTTAGTAAACCTTCTTATAAACGCGAAGATTTGTCTGCGGGCATTATTCATGTGGGTATAGGCAATTTTCATCGGGCCCATCAGGCGAATTACCTCCATAGACTTTTTGAAACGGGTCATGGGCATGACTGGGCACTGGTTGGCGCGGGCGTTAAACATTTTGATGATGCGATGCGTGAACGCCTTAAGCCGCAAGATTGGTTGACGACTGTCGTTGATCTGGATCCAAAGGGGATGTCAGCTACGGTTATTGGTTCCATGATCGATTTTGTTCCAATTGATCCTCAATCGCTTATTGATGCGATGACAGCGCCAGAAATCCGGATCGTCTCTTTAACAGTTACTGAAGGTGGTTATTTTGTTGATGCTAATACCGGAGGGTTTGATGCAGGCCATCCAGAAGTGATTTCAGATTTGGCAAATCAAGATTCACCAAAAACGGTTTTTGGGATCATTATTGCAGCTTTGATGAAGAGGCGCGAAAGCGGTAATGCGCCTTTCACCATCATGTCGTGCGACAATCTACCGGAAAATGGCCATGTGGCGCGTAATACAGTTCTTGGCTTAGCTAAAGGCAGAAATGATGATTCCCACGACTGGATTTTGAAACATGTTGAATTTCCTAATTCTATGGTTGATTGCATAACACCTGCAATTGGAGATCGTGAACGCGCTATTGTACGCGACAAGTTTGGCATTGAAGACGCTGCCCCAGTTGTTTGCGAGCCGTTTCATCAGTGGGTATTAGAAGATAAGTTTTCCAATGGTCGACCAGCCCTTGAAAAAGTTGGCGTGCAATTTGTTGAAGATGTAGCGCCTTACGAGTTTATCAAACTTCGGATTTTGAATGGTGGTCATGCAACCATCGCTTATCCTGCAGGGCTTTTGGATATCCACTATGTTCATGACGCTATGCGCCACCCATTGGTCTTGGGATTTTTGAATAAGCTTGAAAAAGATGAAATAATTCCAACCGTCCCCGAGATATCCAATGTCAGCAGAGAAGCGTATTTTGACAAGATTGTTGAACGCTTTTCGAATGAAGCAGTTGGAGATACGATCCCCCGCTTGTGCTTTGATGGATCAAACCGTCAGCCCAAATTCATATTACCAATGGTGGAAGACAGATTAAAAGCTGGATTATCCGTGGATGGACTTGCCCTCGAATCTGCTCTTTGGTGTCGCTATTGTTTTGGGACAAGTGACGCAGGAACAGTGATTGAACCAAATGATCCCAATTGGGAAAGACTTACAGTTCAATCCAAGCTGGCGAAAGATGATCCAATCAAATGGCTTGAGATGGACGATATTTACGGATCCTTGTCGTCAAACAATATTTTTGCTGAGGCCTTCTCAGATGCTCTTAATTCTCTGTGGCAAAATGGCACCAAAGCTACGCTCGAATCCTATATCAAGGGATCGTGATTTAATCTTTTCATTTGATAGGTTTGAGCGCTGTGCACTTTTCTTCTGACTAATTAACGATAAGCTAGTCATTCTGTTTCACTACTAAAGGTTTATCAAATTCATGACTGTAGTTAATAAGACAGGTTTAAAAATTGCCGTTATGGGCGCCGGACTTATTGGCCGCCGCCACATCGAGCAGATTGTTCGTGAGGCAAATTTGCATTCCATCGTTGATCCTACAGATGCGGCAAGGGAACTATCTGAGCAATATGGCTGTCCTTGGTTTGCATCGCTCGAATCATTGCTGAGCGCTGATAAACCCGATGGTATTGTCATTGCTACACCCACCGGGATGCATGTGGAAAATGGCTTGGTATGTGTTTCTGCTGGTATTCCAATTCTAATAGAAAAGCCAATCGCGAATAATCTTGATGAAGGTGAGAAGCTGGTTTCTTTAGCCGCAAAGAAAAACATACCTGTCCTTGTTGGTCATCACCGTCGCCATAATCCAATTATGCAGCAGGCCAAGCAATTAATTGATGAAGGTGCTATTGGCAAAATTGTTTCCGTGAATGCAATATGTTGGCTATACAAGCCTGATGATTATTATGACGTTGCTTGGCGTCGGCAAAAAGGCGCTGGGCCAGTTCTTACAAACCTCATTCATGATGTCGATCTATTGCGCTATCTATGCGGTGAGATAACAGAGGTTCATTCGGTTTTATCCAGTAAGACACGCGGGCATGATGTTGAAGATAGCGCTGCAATAGCACTCAGATTTCAATCTGGCGCTTTGGGAACCATGAGCGTTTCCGACACGATTGTTGCACCCTGGAGTTGGGAGTTAACATCGGGTGAAAATCCTGCTTATCCAAAGACAGATCAGTCTTGCTATCAAATCTCCGGAACCAATGGTTCTTTATCTTTACCCGATCTAGGCCTTTGGCATTATGGTGGCAAGAAAAGTTGGTGGGAGCCTATTTCTAAGACTGTAATGTCTGTCGAAAATGAAAATCCGTTGACACTTCAGATTAGACATTTCTGCGATGTAATCTTGGGCAAATGTGAACCACTGGTAAGCGGTTATGAAGGGCTGCAGTCTCTACGAATTATCCATGCGATCTTAAATGGGTATAGACTGCCCCTTTGGAGCCAGTCAACAATACCTAGATAGCGCAAAATCTAGATATTCACTTTTAAGCTGTACATGGTTGTAAATTCGCTTTAAACTATTTTCGAACCACACTTGTTTGTTGCGTTTTGCAGGGTGGAGTCATGGGTGGAACTGGCCAAATAATACCGGTTGTTTTGTGCGGTGGACGGGGTAGCCGTTTATGGCCGCTTTCCAGCCCTCGGACACCGAAGCATTTTTTACATTTTGATAGTACCAAAACACTGTTCCAACAAACAGTTCAAAGATGTGCGGATGATATCTATGATCATCGTCCAATAGTTGTTACCAACTCGTCTCATCGAGAAGTTGTTTTCAATCAACTGGAAGAAATTGATGTTCAGGCGGACCTTTGTCTCGAGCCAGAAGGTAAAAATTCCTGCCCAGCCATTATCTTCGCCTGTCTTCTTGCGTTGCAACGAAATGATAATCCTAACCTATTAATTCTGCCTTCAGATCATCAAATTGAGCCGGTGGAACAATTTAATCGCATTGTGAGCTGTGCTGCAGGTGTTTGCGGCAGCCATTTGTTGACGTTCGGTATTCCACCCGATAGCCCACAAACCGGATATGGATATATCCAAGCTGGTAATGCCATATTTCGTGAAGCTGAGATTTCCATTTCAACGGTTGGACGATTTATCGAAAAGCCAAATGCATGTGATGCGCAAAAATTTTGTGACAACGGTTATCTTTGGAATGCCGGTATGTTTCTTTTGAATGCGAAGTTGTTTCTCGCAGAATTGAAGCGTCTCCAACCTGAACTTTTGAAGTTGGCAACACAAGCTTTTGATATGGGTCGATTGAATGATGGGGCCCTTGAAATTGATCCGATTTTAATCAAATCAATACCATCCATTTCTATCGATATTGCTGTTTTAGAACGATCTGACAAAGTAGCTGTATGCCCAGTGCAAATTATCTGGCGCGATATCGGTAATTGGGATAGGGCAGCCTCCATGTTTCCCTCAGACAACTTCAACAATAAAGTTGAGGGCAATGTTGAATTTTGTGAGAGCTCCGATAATTTCGTTCACTCGCCCTTTCATAGAACCTGCTTGGTAGGCGTAGATAATCTTGCGGTCGTGGTTACACGTGATGCGGTTTTGGTGTCCCATCGGGCAAAGTGTGAAATGACAGGGCTTATGGCCAACCGCGCTGAGGAACCTGATATTCAAATAAACATGTATCCAGAAGTGGATTACCGTCCTTGGGGAGAGTTTCACAGAATTGATTTGGGCGAGGGGTATCAGGTTAAACGTCTCCGGGTTGAACCGGGTCAATCTTTGTCACTACAATCACATTGTCATCGGGCAGAGCACTGGATTGTGGTTTCCGGCAAAGCTGAGGTTACAATTGGCGATGTGACAAGGTTTTGTGAAAGAGATGAAAGCGTCTATATCCCAAAGGGTTCTGTCCATCGTCTTGCCAATACGTTTAGTGAACCGCTGATCTTGATAGAAGTTCAAACGGGTAATTACTTAGGTGAAGATGATATCATCAGGATAGATGATGTTTATGACCGGGTGAAAAAGTGAACGATCCGTAGATTATCTGTTGCTTGATACAGTGTTCTTGTCTCATTAGATTGTATAAAGCATATTCACTAGCTCGGAGCTATTAATGTCTATCCGTCCAGTTACTCATATATCTAAAGCTCAACCTGCCTTGGAAGGCGCCGGTGTTAAACTTCATCGCGCCTTTGGTTTTGGTGATCCTTCTATGGCTGATCCATTTTTGTTGTTTGACGATTTCAGGAACGATCGTCCCGAAGACTTTTTGAAAGGCTTTCCGTGGCATCCCCATCGGGGCATTGAAACCATTACCTATGTGTTGAGTGGAACCATTTATCATGGTGATTCTCTGGGCAATCAGGGTGAGTTGGAGGCTGGCGATATCCAATGGATGACCGCGGGTTCTGGAATTCTTCATCAGGAAATGCCGAAGGGAGATGCCTTTGGGCGGATGCACGGATTTCAGCTATGGGCAAATTTACCTTCTGATATGAAGATGACCGATCCCCGATACCAAGATGTGAAATCAAAGGATATCCCTGTTATTACAGAGGATGATGGTTCGCGGGTTAAAGTGATTTGTGGAAATTTTTGGGGGAAGTCAGGGCCAGTAGACGGTATTGCAGCGCAACCCCGTTATCTAGATGTTTTTATCCCAGCGGGCGTTAGAAAAGTTTTGCCTGCCGATACCTGGCAAAAAACATTCGCCTATGTTTTCGAAGGGTCAGGAATATTTGCTGATGCTTCCAAGCCAATGGGCGTGTTGTTGGAAAAAGAAGTTGATGGAGAAGAAATCCATATTCGTGATGTGGCAGGCGACCGTCATTTGGTAATGTTTGGCACTGGAGATGAAATTGTTGTTCAAGCTGGAGAAAAGGGTATCCGTTTCCTTCTGGTTTCTGGCGCGCCCATTCAGGAGCCCGTCGCATGGCATGGACCGATTGTTATGAACACACAAGACGAATTGCGGACGGCCATCCGCGAATTGAACAATGGAACCTTTATTAAGAAATCTGCATAGAGACGGGGCTAGTGAAAATTTCGCCCTTTGGGCATAACTTTTGCTGCTTCTTGAGTAGGACTGATAGATTTTGATGTAGGCATTTTCATAATATTTGCCTCGCGTGATTTATCTTTAAGAAGCTGCAAAACCTTTGTTTTTGAATTGACGACTTGGCGAGTATCTTCAATAGGCCTTTTTACTTCATCCGCATTTGCCAACCCGCCAATATCAAAATCTGATGTTGATTGGCTGCCCTGTTGATTGGCAGCAAAAAGCCCTTGTTCTGTGATGGCTGCAAGCATTGGTGTTGCATCATCCAAACTGTGAGCAATGAGATGGGTAATGCCATCAGATTTTTGCAATTTTCCTTTCACGCGCACCAAACGGGCAGACATGACAATACTACGATATTGATCGAATATTTTTGGCCAGACGATAACATTGCCAATACCAGTTTCATCTTCAAGCGTCATGAAAACTACGCCCTTTGCTGACCCGGGTCTTTGGCGAACCACCACCAGTCCTACGATTTCAATCAAGCTATTATTACGGATGTCTTCTAGGGCTCTACATGGAAGTATTTTTTGCATCGAGAAAGCGCCGCGCAAAAATGAAACGGGATGCGCTTTTAACGAAAGTGAGAGCGAGCGATAATCTTGAATGACATGTTCGCTTTGGGGCATAAGTGGCAGATTAGCTGTTGGTTCGTTTTGTAAATCAGTTGCAGCGTTAATACCGTGATCAAACAGAGGCATACGGTCTTTTTTTGCAAGTCTATCCAGAGCGCGGACCTGCCAAAGGGCTGCACGTCGATCAAGTCCAATTGAGCGGAATGCATCTGCATCGGCCAGTTTTTCCATCGCGCCTTTCGACAGGCCAGTCTTTAACCAAAGTGATCTTACAGTGCTATAGATGCCACATGAGGGGCGGTTTTCATCGATCAATATGGCTTCCTTTTCGCCTATGCCTTTAATCTGCCGAAAGCCTAATCTGACGCTGTGGGAACTTTTGATATCATCGGCCATCTCACTGTTTTTTTGATGAAGTTTTCTTTGATCAAATGTTTCAGGTTCTAGCGTACAATCATATGTGGCAAGATTAATATCCGGCGGTAATATCTTTACGCCATGCTCTTTAGCATCGCGCACCAGTTGGGAAGGGGAATAGAAACCCATAGGCTGGGAGTTGATAATTGCTGCCGCAAAGACATCTGGATAGTGGCACTTTAACCAACAGGACGCGTATACCAATAGAGCAAAACTGGCCGCATGGCTTTCAGGAAAACCATATTCGCCAAAACCTTCAATCTGTTTGAAGCATCGCTCGGCAAACGCTGGATCATACCCTTTTGCGGCCATGCCTTTAATCATCTTTTCCTGAAAGGTATGAATGGTTCCAACCCGGCGAAAGGTTGCCATAGCTCTGCGTAATTTGTCTGCTTCACCCGGTGAAAAGCCTGCAGCAACGATCGCGATCTTCATGGCTTGTTCCTGAAAAAGCGGAACGCCCAAAGTTCTACCCAGAACATCTTCCAACTCTTTTGAAGGAAAGCTGATCTTTTCCTTGCCTTGGCGGCGGCGTAGATAAGGATGGACCATATCGCCTTGAATGGGACCGGGTCGCACAATAGCGACTTCAATAACCAAATCGTAAAACTCACGTGGCTTCAATCGCGGTAACATCGACATTTGCGCCCGGCTTTCGATTTGGAATACACCAACAGTATCTGCACGCTGGATCATGGCATAGGTACGCTTGTCTTCTTTCTCCATTGTGGCGAGGGTGGTTTGCTTTCCATAATGGGTCTCTAAAAGTTTGAAGGCCTTACGCAAGCAAGTGAGCATACCAAGAGCAAGTATATCAATTTTCAAAATGCCCAGCGATTCAAGATCATCCTTGTCCCACTCCACCTGAATACGGCCCTCCATGGCAGTGTTCATAAGCGGAACGATTGTATCCAGACGGTCTCGAGTAATAACAAAGCCACCCACATGCTGTGACAGATGTCGTGGAAATCCATTAATTTCATTAGCCAGTTCCAAGACTTGGGAAACGATGATGTCCTTTGTATCAAGTCCTCCTTGGTCAGCTTCGCGTTGGCCCAACTCACCGCTTCCCTGATGACCCCATACAGAAGAAGAAAGAGCGCCGATGGCATCTTGGGATAAGCCAAAGACTTTTCCGACCTCTCTTGCTGCAGATCGTGAGCGATAGGTGATTACAGTTGCGGCTAAAGCTGAATGTTCGCGGCCGTATTTTTCGTAAATATACTGGATTACCTCTTCGCGCCGTTCATGCTCGAAGTCCACATCGATATCGGGTGGTTCACGCCGCTCGGGTGAAATGAACCGTTCAAACAAGAGATCGGTCAATACCGGATCCACATCGGTGATTCCGATACAGTAACAGACCGTTGAATTAGCCGCAGAGCCGCGACCCTGACATAAAATACCTTCAGAGCGTGCAAACCGAACAATGTCATAAACAGTCAAAAAATACGGTTCGTACTTCAGTTCTTCAATCAGTTTCAGCTCATGGTCGATTTGTTGAAGTACTTTTTGAGGAGGGCTGTTTTTATAACGTTCATTAGCTCCTTCAAGTGCAAGTCGGCGTAACTCCTGTTTTTGGCTCAGTCCGCTGACAGGTATTTCATCAGGATATTGATATTTCAGCTCATCCAGAGAGAATTGTAATTCAGAAAAAAGCCTCTCTGTTTCTTCGAGCGCCAAGGGAAATTGCCTAAAGAGGTGCGCCATTTCTTCTGGTGTCTTCAAATGACGCTCGGCATTGCTTTCAAGAAGTAGTCCAGCTTCGTTCAATGTTACATGCTCACGGATACAGGTTAGAACATCTTGCAGGCGATGACGGGCCGGACGATGGTAAAGAATATTATTGGTTGCAAGCAAAGGAAGGCCAGCCTGCTTGCTGATATGAACCATGGCGTTCATATTGCGTTGATGGCTGGTTGAATAATCACAAACAAAGGCCAAGCGCACTGCATTTGGAAAATTTGATCTAAGGGTTTCAAGACAGGTGAAAAGGGTTTTTCTCTGTGACGAACCGATCAATGATGATGCATCTTCAATACAGGCAGCCATCGCCAGATCATTGCCCCATTGCAACAGATCAGAAAGTGTTAGCCAACATTCACCCTTTGGCGCGCGCCTGTTTCCAGCACTTAACAATCTGCATACATTGTTCCAGCCTTTCAGATTTTTAGGCCATGCGATGATTTGCGGTGTGCCATCCATAAAAACCAGTCGGCATCCTGGTTGATATCGCAGGTTAGCTTCTTTTGCAGCCATATGGCCGCGAACCACTCCCGCCAATGTGTTTCGATCACAAAGAGCAATTCCTGCCAGACCCAGCTTCTTTGCTGTTACAACCAGTTCTTCAGGATGTGATGCGCCGCGCAGGAACGAAAAATTACTGGTAATAATGCTTTCAAAAAACATAGGAACACTTACCCAGAATTTCACGCAAATTGGCCATGTAGATACCATTTTGGTTTATCGGTTTCACGTTCGTACAGCCCTTCGCGAAAGAGCCAGTATCGATTGCCTTTATCATCTTCGATCCTGAAATAATCACGGGTTTGACGTGAAACAGATTTCCCCCACCACTGATCGACGATACGTTCCGGGCCCTCTGATCTTGTTACCTGATGGAGGATTTTTCGCCATCGAAACCGGATAGGTGGTCCGTCAGGCACTTCAGCAATGGCCTCAATGGTTTCAGGAAAAGCAAAGATGCGTAAAGGACGAATGGGTGACTGGTTATCCAGAGTATATTTTTGTAAAATCGGTTCAGTGTTTAGAGCCTTACTGAGTGCCTCAAACTCATCACTTGGGATCTCATATTCTGCGCTTTCAGGTAAATGAGAATTCTGCAAAAGGCCTCTGTTTATATTGTGCGAACCCAGCCGAGCGGCAAGGCGATCCATCAAGCGATACGAACCGTCCTGAACGTCTGATTGCATAAAGGAGATATCTTCTTGGCGTATGGGTTCACTGGCTAAAACGCAAAGGCGTAGAGTTTCAAAGCCATAACCTGCATCATACTCATCTTGCAGGGCTGCAAAACGCTCGCGAAACAATCGTATGATGGTTGTTGGGTCGCGTTCCGGATGGGAAGTGCCAGCTTCAAGATGGAATGTTTTCCCGTCTACTCTAAAAAGACACAACACTAATTTTCGTGCACCAAGACCCTTCTTCTCCATTTGCTCACAAAGATGGTTGGCTAACCTTAGGGTTGTTTTCTCAATATCAGTCTCAAGAGCAATGGGCTCAGGAAGCCTGCATTCGGCCATGAGTTCTGCCACTGGCCTGCGCGGCGAAATAGCCTCTTCAATAGAACCCATGGCCTGATCTAATCTGAAGAGAACTTCCCGTCCGAAACGCCGGGCAATGGGCGCTCTGGGTTGGGAGCGCAATTGGCCTATGGTGCGCAGACCAAGACGCGCCATAGCATTGATTGTGTCTATGGTCAGCCGTAATGCTCCAAGGGGTAGTGGGGTTAAGCTTTGTTCTATCTGGCTAAGGTTTTTTATCGATTCGCTATCGAAACAATCTTCTTTAGGTTTTTGAAACCGAGACAATGCCCAGGCTGCGCCGGGCGTAGGTGCGATGGCTCCAGTGGCCATAATGCCTTGATGGAAAAGACGCGCCAGCACATCTTTCATAAGCTCGCGTTCGCCCCCGAATAAATGGGCGCAGCCGGTTATATCAAGCAACAAGCCATATTGTCCGTAAAGCTCATGAGCTGGTTTATCCAAGGCAATGAGAGGCGTGTAACGGTCACACCAGTCAGCGATAGCGTCAAATAACAGGCGATCTGCTTTTTCGTCTTTTTCCAGTATTTCAATATCTGGAAAGGCAGCGCGCGCATCAGCAAGACTGGTTCCTGGTTCAATACCAAGATGTTCGGCATGCTCATCGAGATGAACCAGCCGGATTGCATTTTTAATCTTATCGACAATCGCTAAGGGAGATGAACTAAGTTCTCCTTCTTGGTTTTTGATAGTTGACTTTATTCGCCATGCAGCACCATGGCGTTGGCGCATGATCCGGTCCGTTGGTAATTTTGGCAGATGGATAACCAGATAGCGACGCGCCTCAATCTGCCTTTCATCGATCAAATCAGGCGATTTTTGAAACGGTTCTTCGAACCCGGTTAGAGCCGCCCCCTCTAAAACCAGATTGAGGGTGGATTCTATGGTTTGTATCGGCTTTAGAAAGGGTAAAGCATTGGTCATTTGAATTCCACTCCATTATGAACGGGTTGAAGATGGGGTTGCCCCCGCGACATTTTTCAAGACTGACTGAAAAGCTTGGCGGGCCGATGAATTGATGCATTAAAGGGCTAGCTTCAGACGAGCTTTTTCGTGAGCTGGCGGGCATGACATGCCAACGGGTTGCTGCAGAGCTTGCTTCTTCTTCGCTGCTTTGGCGCAAAATGAGGATGGTCGTTCCCGAGCTTTGTGCTCTTAACATCAAACGGCGTGTCACCGTCAGATCCAGCGCCTTGGGATGCCCTCGGATTTCCATAAGACAAAACCGTACAGCGCCATGGGTAGCGGTAATTTCTCCAGCTGCCCAAAGGCTTTCTTCAAGGCTTGAGGGAGAAATACGGATAAGGTTTTGTGGAGCAATACCAAATGCGCATAATCCAGGACCATAATAGCTTCCATACTCCTGACGTGTGAAATGATCAGAAATCCAAAATATCGGTGGTAATTCAGATTGCTTCACATTGTCCGGATCGGCGCTTTCTTTGGTCATCATCAGACCAAGGCAAAAGGCGAAACCTGCGCCACTGGCAGCATCAAGACCATTTGTGACACGAATTTCATGCAGAGCGTTGGTCAAAATACCTTTGGCTGCAACAGGGTCCAACGCTTTATCAATTGCATGAATTCCCAAGGAGGCCCGGGATGCTTTGATAGGCTCAGATAATTGCGGTGTACGGTTTTCAATTTTTGAAATAGTGCTTGAAAGGCTTTGACGGAGTTCTTGTCTATGTAAGTCAGACGTCTGGCTCATCGATTTTAAAACAGTATTTGAGGCAGAAATTGATGTTGTTCCGTACATTTTAATCTTCCATTTATATGGGTATCCAAAAACCCTTTAATCTGGTTTCAGGATTTGGTTTCATCCACTCGGCGTCCATAGGGGCTTGCTTATGCTAAAAGACGGAACAGGGTATGGCATTGGCGATCCGGTTAGTCAGTAGGCAGCACATGGCGATCGGCAGGAACGGCCTTTTGGGCGCTCTTTCCTATCGTCTTCCGCCGAGCAGATGAATTTGAATTATTAAGTTCTTGTTTTGTTCTCTTATAGATTCCGTAAAGTTAAAAAAGAGTCAAGCGATCTTAAAAGAATTTGTTCCTATTTTTTCTCGATGAGGTTTTGACTGATCAATGGAACCGCAGCCATTATCAGGAGTCCGTAAGGGAAAAGTTTGCCTTCAAAGATATTAAAAGCCGCAAGATACTGCTTCACAGGCACATCCATTATAAAAAGAGCCAAGGTGCTTTCCAGTAGTAATAAAAAAGCAACGCCGAGAATACCGGTTTGCAATGCCTTAAGGCTATTCCTGATTTTCCAGTGTGCTGTGACCCAAAAGCCCAAAACAGAAATTGCAATTATCAAAGGAATGAATTCCAGCAAATGGCCGTGGTTATGACCAAAAAGAGGAATTAAAAATATTTCGCGCAAAACGCCAAAAAGAAAGCCAAAACCAAATCCGATCAAGCCATAACTTAAAGGCGCAAAAATCCAGCGCATCAATATTCCCCAAGTTTCCTTTCAGGGTTATATTGCTCTTCAACATCTTTGAATACCGCTTGCCCGCAACGCATTGCGTTTGAAACAGGATCGGCGGCGTATTGTGGATCGCCATATAGATGCCAACCCTCCGACAAAGCTTTTGTGACCTTGTGACAAAACGATGAGTCATCCGGTCCAGTTAAAAAACGATAGATGCGTGTAGCCATAATATCTCCAGATTATATTTTATGTTGAAGAACCAGTCTTGATATCTACTGCTAAAAGCAGCTCCGCCTGTTCCAAATGCAGGCGTTCTATCATTTCTCCATCGATCTGGATTACGCCTTTATGAGCATTGGCCTTTTCCCCAAAGGCTTTTACTATTTGTATGGCGCGGGCGATTTGTTTTTCATCAGGGCCAAAGGATTTATTAGCGGTTTTGATTTGGGATGGATGAATCAGGGTTTTTCCATCAAAGCCCATAGCCGCACCTTGTTTGCACTCTTGTGCGAAGCCTTCCTGATCTTTGAAATTGTTATAAACCCCATCAAGCACGTTCAAATTATAAGCGCGTGCTGCTGCAACAATCTGCATCAACCATGGTTGAAGGGCTGCACGGTGATTTGAAAGGGAAGCGCCCGTTGCCTTTGAAAGATCGTTGGGGCCAACCACGAGACATTTCAGTCTTGTTGAGGCTGACGCAATTTCCGTGAGGTTCATCAGCGCCAATGGTGTTTCAATCATTGCCCATAGGGACGCTTTTGAACCAGCCGCGTTCAATCGGTTCTCTGTCTGCAAGATCGCTTGGGCGTTTTCTACCTTTGGTAAAAGAACAACATCTACGACGGATTCAATCGCGATTGCCAAGTCATCGGTAAACTCAGAACCATCAAATTGACCTGTTCGAATAACCGTTTCCCTTGGTCCAAAATCTGTATTATTTACCAATTGCCTGAGGTTTTTTATTGCGTTTTCTCGTTCGTCGGCACCCACGGCATCTTCCAGATCGAAAATAACCGTATCACAATTCAAAGATGGTGCTTTTGCCAAAGCCCGCTCATTGGAAGAAGGCATGAATAAAGCGGAACGACGCAGTCTGAAATTCGTCATATCATTTGGAATGAAAACCATGGGAGCATCTCTCAACTTTGTATTATTATGCCAAGCTCAACTTTGAGCCAAAGACACTCGACGAAAATGAAATCATGTTGTAAACCACGCGCAACTTCAATCTAAATCTATCAAGACAAGCGGGACATTTGAACCCATGCAAAAATTTACCAAACTTACCAGCGTTGCTGCCCCATTGCCGATTATCAATATCGACACGGATATGATTATCCCAAAAGACTATCTTAAAACCATCAAGCGGACAGGGCTGGGAAGCGGCCTATTTGCCGAGATGCGGTTTGCTGAAGATGGCTTAGAAAATGCTGATTTTGTTTTGAACCAGCCAGCTTATCGCAAAGCAGAAATTTTGGTTGCCGGGGACAATTTTGGTTGCGGCTCCTCGCGCGAGCATGCCCCATGGGCTTTGCTTGATTTCGGTATCAAATCCGTTATTTCGACCAGCTTTGCTGATATCTTTTACAACAATTGCTTCAAAAACGGGATATTGCCGATTCAAGTCACTCAAGACGAGTTGGACAAATTGATGGATGATGCGCGCCGTGGTTCTAATGCGACGCTCAGCATTGATCTGGAAGCGCAAACCATTGCTGGACCAGATGGTGGTGTGATCAAGTTTAACATTGATCCTGATCGCAAACATCGTTTGCTTAATGGCATTGATGATATCGGTGAGACGCTTGCCAAAGCACCTGATATCGATAGCTATGAAAGCAAGATATCTGAAAGCCGGCCCTGGATTTGAAGGTAAGACTTGAAAAAGCCGCGCTCAAAAGAATGATCCGGTAATCCAGATTTATTCAATCGTGAATTTTGAGTTTTGACTTTTTAAGATTTTTTGATCTCTGAGGACCTTTATCTCAAAAGCATAATCACCTTTTTCGGGAGTGCGTTTTTTGCCAATGAATCCTGACCAGCTGGCCTTGTTTCGGTCTAGAGGTTTAGTCGTATCTTTAACGGCCAAGCCATTTGGACCGGTCAGGCTCATATAGATCTGATCATCTTTTCTTAGATTTGCAAACCAGACCCACCCCACAATTGCATTGTCAGAAACAGAGGCGTTGGCAGGTCCACCAGACAATACCAATTCGGCATGATTTAATGGGGCTCCGGCAAGTCCTGTTTTGAGAATTTCTGCGTCTCCTGTGCTTTCAGCAAAATCCTTATCCTTCCACCAAGATCCAGCACTGTTGGTAGAACATTCTTCCCCCAGAGACCTGCCAGTGAAAGGGTCGATTGTATTTCCGTCTTGGCGAACCGACATGTGAAGATGGGGAAATTGCGCCCAGCCAGAAGCACCAACAAAGCCTAAAGGGTCACCAGCTTTGACTGGCTGGCCATATTTGACAGCTATACTTCCCATTTTCATGTGGCAATATTGGGTTTCAATGCCATTGCCATGATCAATGACAACGCCATTGCCGCATTCCCGGTTCTCAATGGTGCGTCGATCAGTGGCAGTAAGAACCAACTGATCCTTCTCGCCATCGCGCAAACCTTTAACGGTTCCGTCAGCGGCTGCGATAACCAAAACATTACGCTTTACATCCTCCATGGATAAAAGCCGGATATCTGTGCCTTTGTGTCCGTCATAACTGGCGCTGCCACATCTTGAATCTACGACAGCTTGGCTCAAATCCATATCCGGCATTTGCTGTAAAAAGCACTCAACGCCGATCTCACACTTCACAGGAATTTCCAGTGATAAAGGTGCCGCGATTGCTGTAGCTGAAAAGCCGACAAAAGTGCTAATTGCGAGTATGCATATCTTGAAGGCCTGGCTTGTAGCGAAGAATTTCTTCCTGGGTAAAAACATCCTGTTTTCCTGTGGCTATTGTAAAATGGTTCACCCAAGTTTATGGAACTCTCAGAATTGGCTGACAATCTCTTTTCTTAATTACAGCCCAACGTAAAACGCAAAATTGCCAAGTTAAAGGCAAGACTGAAGGAAATTCCAAATGACGATCCGCAAACTTTTTCTGCTTCCAGGTGATGGCATTGGTCCCGAGGCTATGGGTGAAGTTCGAAAGCTGATTGCATGGATGAATGAAACAATGTCGACTTGCTTTGAAACAGACGAAGGTCTGGTTGGCGGCTCAGCCTATGATGCTCATGGCGAAGCGATATCTGATAGCGATATGGAAAAAGCAATGGCTGCGGATGCTGTTTTGTTTGGCGCGGTTGGCGGACCTAAATGGGATGATGTTCCCTATGAGCAACGCCCGGAAGCTGGCCTTTTGCGACTTCGCAAAGATATGCAGCTCTTTGCAAATCTACGCCCTGCAATTTGTTATCCAGCGCTGGCCCAGTCTTCATCTCTGAAAGCAGAGGTTGTCGAGGGTCTTGATATTCTGATTGTTCGTGAGTTGACTGGTGGTGTTTATTTTGGTGAGCCAAAAACGATTACCGATCTTGGTAATGGCCAAAAACGCGCCATCGATACACAAGTCTATGATACATATGAAATTGAACGTATTTCCGGTGTTGCTTTTGAATTGGCTCGCACGCGTCAAAACAAAGTTTGCTCCATGGAAAAGCGCAATGTTATGAAGTCAGGCGTTTTGTGGAATGAAGTTGTGACGGCAACTCAAAAAGCGAATTACTCAGATGTTGAATTGTCTCACATGTTGGCCGATGCTGGCGGCATGCAATTGGTGCGTTGGCCTAAACAGTTTGACGTTATCGTAACTGACAACTTGTTTGGGGATATGCTTTCAGACGTAGCGGCTATGCTCACAGGGTCATTAGGCATGCTGCCATCTGCTTCTTTGGGCGCGCCAGATGGCGTTACCGGAAAGCGTAAAGCGCTTTATGAGCCTGTTCATGGTTCTGCTCCAGATATTGCTGGCACAGGCGCTGCCAATCCGATCGCCATGATTGCCTCTTTTGCAATGTGCCTGCGCTATTCCTTCAATATGATTGAAGAGGCTGATCTGATTGAAAAATCGATAGCGAATGTGTTGGATCGCGGTTTGCGCACGGGTGATATTATGAGTGATGGATGCACAAAAGTTGGCACCACAGCTATGGGTGGTGCCATTCTTGATGAACTAAAAGCGCTTTCTGCCTAAACAATAGAGATGGATAGGCGTTTTTCCTATCCATCTCCATGCTAACCTCAGTTGAGAAAATCACGCTGTTTGGCTAACAGAATAAAGTCTTATTTGACTCTGCCCTAAAACCCGCTAAGAAGCGCGGATTAACTAGGAAAATTACTGTGTCGGGATTTGTATCTCTTTCAATGGAAATGCGGGCATTTTGCATCAGCGAAATGAACGCAGACATGTGTCTTCCGGAAACTTCACATACTGCAACAAAAACACGTTTTGCAAAGACCAAGACCACCAAGAAAACGGTCTGATCTTTCTGTTTGCGTGATCCTCTTCCTGGCGCCAACAGGAAGAGAGAGACGGAGATGAACCTTGAAGGTCATTTTCGTTAAGTTGTGGAAGAGGCGGTCATAATTAAAAGCCGAAATATCAGGAGCCTGAAAAGGGGTAAAAACCATGGGTTATAAAATTGCTGTCATTGGAGCCACTGGCAATGTTGGGCGTGAAATGCTCGATATTCTTGCTGAACGCGGATTTCCTGCTGATACCGTTGTGCCGCTTGCATCAAGACGAAGCTTGGGCACGGAAGTTTCTTTTGGTGACAAGACGCTAAAGTGCAAGACGCTGGAAGGCTATGATTTTTCTGATACAGATATTGCACTCATGTCTGCAGGTGGTGAAATTTCCAAGGAATATTCTCCAAAAATCGGCAAACAAGGCTGCGTTGTTATCGATAACTCATCAGCGTTTCGCTATGATCCTGATGTGCCGTTGATTGTGCCTGAAGTGAATGCTGATGCGGTTGTTGGCTATACAAAGAAGAACATCATCGCCAATCCAAACTGCTCGACTGCACAATTGGTTGTAGCTTTGAAGCCTTTGCATGACCATGCCAAAATCAAACGGGTTGTTGTTTCAACATACCAGTCTGTTTCAGGTGGCGGTAAGGAAGCGATGGAAGAGCTTTTTGAGCAAACCAAAGCTGTTTATCAAAACGGCGATGTGACGCCGAAAAAATTCACCAAGCGTATCGCCTTTAATGTGATCCCGCATATTGATGTGTTTATGGATGATGGCTCAACCAAAGAAGAATGGAAAGTTGTCGCTGAAACCAAAAAGATGCTTGATAAGAACATCAAGGTGACTTGCACAGCTGTGCGCGTACCTGTGTTTATCGGACACTCAGAAGCGGTGAATATTGAGTTTGAAAACGAAATTTCTGCGGATGAAGCGCGGGCGATTTTGCGCGAAGCGCCGGGATGTCTCGTAGTCGATAAGCGTGAAGATGGCGGTTATATAACACCGCATGATTGCGCCGGAGAAGACGCAACTTATATTTCGCGTATCCGTGAAGATTCGACAGTGGATAATGGCCTTAACATTTGGGTCGTATCTGACAATCTAAGAAAAGGCGCTGCGCTTAACACCGTTCAAATCGCTGAATTGTTGGTCAATCGTGGATTAATCAAAGCAAAGTCTTCGGCTGCAATAGCTTAAAGCCATTATGAGATCTTAAATTTTGGAAGGCGGACAGAAATGTCCGCCTTTTTTGTTGTCTAGAGAAAAGTTCGAATTTGGTGCTCGAAGTGTGACATAATGCATATCTCGAACAGCTTTCATGTCGTAGTTTGATTTCAGGGTCGGGCGGAAAGAAATTTTCTAACTCTTGATCTTAAACTTCCCTCGCGGGAACAGGCCGCCATTCTACGTCTCTTAGCGCCCCAAAGAGATTAGATTGTGCGGCCTGATTTATTTTCTAACTAAATTAAGAATAGTAATTAGAAGTCCGGACAGCTATCTGAAACTTTTTCCTGAATGGATTTGGTAATCAAATTGCCGTCCACAAGAAAAGCTTCCTGCATTTGCATCTCATTAAAGTCAAAACGATAGCAAACATCTACCACAATATTATTTTCAGATGCGGCCTTTAGGCGAGTAAGAAAAATTGCATTTCCGTTAAGTTCGGACCATTCGTCCAACGCTTGAATGAATTCATTTTTTGTTTGGGTAATCCCAATATCTTTCAACTCAATTGTAGCTGTATCAGCCAACAATGTATCAAATGCCCCTTCGTCGCTTTGGCGCAATGCTTCGTACCAATCAGAGATGGGTGTGGGTAAGGGCTCTTCCGCTTGGGCTGAAGGAGCGAATAAGGTCAAAAGTGTGGACGTGGCCGCAATTACGCAAATATGCTTTGCCTTATTCAATCTAACCATCGCAATTTCTCCTTAAATGGCAGGCCGTGAAAAATCTCCGGTCTGCTTATCCATAACCCATAATTCACCAGTGGAAATATCAAACCATGCACCATGGAGCTGAACTTTGCCGCGACCTTCAAGAATACTGACACAAGGAAAGGTCATCAGATTTTCAATAGAATTGCGGACTGAAACCCGCTCAAGAGCTGTCTGACGCTCTGATTTCGTTAGGGCAGTCGACGCCTGAATCTGGCTGGCAAGAGGCGTTAACATGCTCATCCATTTACCAATGAAGTCTCCGGGGGAGAGTGGTTTTTCAGCTGGGTCAAGTGCGGCTTGAATACCACCGCAGCGCCCATGTCCCATTACTACGATGTGTTTTACGCGCAAAGCCTGAACCGCAAATTCCAAAGCAGCTGATGTTGAATGAAAACTCCCGTCAGGGGCATAGGGCGGAACCAGGTTTGCCACATTACGAACCACGAATAATTCTCCGGGTCCGCAATTAAAAACAGTCTCTGGGGCGGCTCTTGAATCACAACAGGCAATGACAAGAATTTCCGGTTTTTGGCCCGTGTCAGCCAGCTCACCATAACGCTCACGCTCATCACGATAGCGCCCGGCCATAAAATCTCGATAGCCATTGAGGAGTTTGTCGGGAAATCGTTTCATAAACTCATCTTATCCAAAATAGTTAAAGTCAAGCGATGGTTCGACAAATAGTAAAATTAAAACCTGACATTTACAATTGGCTTGGCGTAAACCGAAGGGGTCTTATTTGGGTAACTGGACCTTTTTGTAGTTTGCGCATTTGAACCATGCTCATGGGTGTTGAGATGCTGGAAGAATCTGTTTCCAACATCAACTCATCTGCACCTCGCTTGGCTGCGCTGGCGACAATTTCAAAAACAGATGACGTTGTTTTTTGCAACGCTTTTTCTGATGTGTGGCCAGACATAATATGAGACAAAAAGAGAGCTGCGGTTAAATCTCCAGGTCCGTTAGGCGGATTTTTTAATTCTCTGTGTTCTGCGAAAATTGCCGATGTTGCACTGATGCACAAGTTCCCGATATTGCCGCGCATATAGCCGGCCATTGAAGTTACCAGAATCTGCTTTTCGGCATATTGTTTAGCGGCATCCAAGGCTTGTTGATGATCCAAAATCTTTTTACCAGTCAGCCATGATAGTTCAAACCTGTTTGGCGTGATGATGTCTGCTAACGGAACAAGATGTTCTTTAATGGCGTTTGCGGTTGCCTCTGCGATATAGAGCTTACCTTCACTCTCATTTCCTTCGGGCTCTTTAGGATAATCGCCCATCACTGGATCACAGGCGAAAAGAACTTCAGGGTTCTTCGTCTTTAGTTTTTTGACAAATTTACCTACAGATTCAGCCTGGGATGGATTTGCCATATATCCCGATAGAACAGCACCAACCTCCTCAATCCAAGGAGATGCAAGCAGATCTTCCAGCAAACTAGCGAACTGATTTGTCTCCGGAATAATTCTTGTGCCAGGCCCATGTCCAGGATGAAACGGAAGGGTAATGGTCGGCACCGCCCATACGGGATGACCAAGCACCTCAAGGGCAAAGACTGCCGCCCTGTTCCCCACAGACCCGCGAACGACGTGGCTTGATAAAACGATAATTGGTTTTTTCATGGATATTTCTCAGGTAAAAACTACCGATTTGCTGGAGCAAGATTTGGCAGAACCTATTTCATAACATAGGTGTTAAATAGATAAATCACCAAAAATATTACAGCAATCCAACCCAAGCCGCGGCCGACACGTTTGCCTAATATTTCAATTGGATCATTTTCCGGATTGTCAGGATTGTCGGCATTGATCAATTTTCCGAATTGATCGGAGGATCGTGCCATTGTGGAAGTAGCAATGGTCTCAGATTCACGCTCGACCCGGTCAAGTATGCGTTTTGCTTCCTTTTGATTATTGTTGTTTTTGTTGACCATTTTACCCTCCGCTTTCAAATCTTCAGTCTTGTGATCTTACCAAAATCCAAAAATACGAAATCTGTGCCTTTGTATTTCGCAATAATTGGCGATAAACTCTTCATAAAGCTAGTCTAGCACAGGAATATCAAAATGTTTTCTAAATCCAATTCTTATCGCCTTCCACTCGCAAAACTGCCTGTGCCATTGCGGTTGTTCAATGCTTTTCGGGTATTATCGATTGTTTTGATTGGAGCGATGTTGGCTGGATGTGGGGTTAATAACATTCCCACCTATGAAGAGAATGCCCGGGCTAAATGGAGTGAGGTCCTGAGCCAATATCAAAGACGTGCAGATCTTATTCCAAATCTGATTGAAACCGTGAAAGGATTTGCCGCACAAGAAAAAGACGTACTGACATCGGTGGTTGAGGCGCGTTCAAAAGCCACGTCAACTCAATTACCGTCAGATGTTTTGACAAATCCCGATGCGTTCAAGAAGTTTCAGGAGAGCCAAGCAGGGTTGTCGGGAGCGTTGTCGCGTTTGCTTGTGGTAGTTGAGCGTTATCCAGATTTAAAATCGAACCAAAATTTTCTGGCCTTACAATCTCAATTAGAAGGTACAGAAAATAGGATTGCGGTTGCGCGCCGCGATTATATCGAAGCTGTACGGCTTTATAATACAGAATTAAAAACGATCCCTGGACGATGGTGGCGCAGCTGGATGTATCCAGAAAATAATCCGATGCAGACTTTTACCATTGAAGATGAGCAATTGGCTAATCCGGAAGTCAAGTTTTGAAATTTTTCGGTCTCACTTTGTGTGAGCAGACCATCCGTTATGAGGGCGGGTGAGTTATGGGTCGGATAACGCTTATTGTTGTCAGTCTGGCGATCGCAGGGTTTTTTGCCTGGCAAGCAAGCTTGTGGACACCGAATTTAGAATTGAACAGTCTGGCTGTTTCACTAAGTTCCGGTGAGGTAAAACGCTCGAGCGCCGGACTAAGCTCATCAGCGAGTGTTGCAACCTCATTGAAATTTCCAGAACTTACCGGACGTGTTGTTGACGGTGCCAATATGCTTTCGTTGGCGCAAAAATCTTCACTAAACTCACGGCTTGCAGCATTTGAAGGAAAGTCTTCTGATCAAGTTGTTGTTGCTACTATAAAATCACTGGAAGGCAACAATCTTGAAGACTTCGCCAATAGGCTGTTTCGATCCTGGGAACTCGGCCAGAGTGGAGAAAATAACGGTGTCTTGCTGCTTGTCGCTCGCGATGACCGCAAAATCAGAATTGAAGTTGGCTACGGTCTGGAAGGCACACTGACCGATGCACTTTCCAGTTTGATCATCAATCAGGTGATGGTTCCCGAATTTCGTTCTGGCAATTTTGGACAAGGAATTATTGAGGGTACAGACATGATCTTGCAGGTTTTATCTGGAGACCTTTCTGAATTGGAAGCCCGGAAAAAACGACAAGATAATCGGGTTAGTGACTATAGCGACGTGGGTGTCTGGATATTTTTGGCAATTTGGGGTGTTTGTTTTTTCGGTCCTTTTGGTTTTGCCCTGCTTGCTCCCATTTTTGGAAAGAAAACTGGTAAAAAGCGCTATCGGTGGTTGGGTATAGATATTGTATATTCGTCGAGCTCCGGAGGAGGCTGGTCGTCCGGGGGGTCATCTAGCGGTGGCTGGTCGGGTGGTTCATCGGGTGGTGGATTTTCTGGAGGAGGCGGATCATCAGGAGGCGGTGGCGCTTCAGGGGGATGGTAGGCAAAGAAGATGATTGATAAAAAAGCCACTCAAATATCGGAACTGGAAAAAAATACTGTAGAGGCCGCTATTTCGAAGGCTGAGAAGAACACGTCTGCAGAAATATTTGCGGTGCTTGCTCAACGCAGTGATGACTATCGATTTATTGCCTATGGTATTTTAGCTCTTTGGATTTTTATCGTTAGTGGTTTGCTAGCTGTCTATTTGGAATGGCAGTCGGTTATTGGTTGGGGAGATGTTGATGCGCTCGCGAAGGTTCCTGTATCGTATTTTCTCTGGGCGCAGTTGCTAGCCTTCTTGTGCGGGATTGCTCTGTTAAAATATGTCCCAAGTCTCGTAAAAATGCTTGTTCCTGAACGTATCGCTCATGAGCGTGCACATGCTAATGCGGTCAAACAATTCCTCGCCCATGGGATTCACCATACTGATAAAAGAACAGGTGTATTGATTTTCATTTCGCTTCAAGAACAATATGGAGAAATTATAGTTGATCGTTTGATTGAAGAGAAAATTGGGCGTGACTACTTTCTTGAGAATGTTGAAATTATGCTTGCTCAATGTGAGCTTGGTAATATTGGGAAAGCATTTGAAATCACCATTGGTGAAATTGGAAATAAGTTGGCAAATGACTTTCCTAGGTCACAAAATGACAGGAATGAACTCGCTGACAAATTGATTGTGATGTAATTTGATGCATCTTGTGCGATATGGCACAGTCCAATTGCGAATGACATACTACACTAAGTCGCGAATCAGTTTATTGAAACTGACAAACCCACATTTGTTAAAAATTTAGTTTTACTTTTGACTCATTGGGAAATGCATTTGGTAAACCCGGGGGAGAGGTTTGTGTTACGTAGTGAGAGTTCAGAAGCTCCAAAAGTTGGCAGGCTAGGTATATTTGGATGGATGTCATTTGACTGGGCTGCCCAGCCATTTTTCACGATTGTTACCACCTTCATTTTTGGACCCTATTTTGTATCACGGTTGGCAGAAAATCCTGCTGTAGGTCAGGCTGTTTGGGCTTATGCCCTTGCAATAGGTGGTATCGCCATCGCTGTGCTTTCTCCTATTCTTGGTTCTATCTCAGATCAAACAGGTCCGCGAAAGCCATGGATTGCTTTTTTTGCTGTCATCCAAATTACCTGTATGGCGCTTTTGTGGACCGCTGCGCCCGGGAGCAATATTTATCTGATCGCCATGTATTTTGTTCTAGCAACAATTGCAGCTGAGTTCTCGATTGTCTTCAATGATGCGATGCTGCCACGGATTGTTTCGAAAGAATCTATAGGGAAAATTTCTAATATCGCTTGGGGTCTTGGTTATCTTGGTGGGATGATAACCTTGATTTTCGTCGTTGCTTTAATGGCTGGCAGCCCTGAGACAGGTAAAACATTACTTGGCCTTGATCCAATTTTTGGTTTGGATCCAGCGCAGGCTGAAGGTGATAGAGCAACAGGACCTCTTGCTGCTATCTGGTATCTGGTTTTCATTTTACCGATGTTCCTTTTCACGCCAGATATGGTGAAGGGTATTGCTATCAAAAAAGCGGTTTCGGCTGGATTGGCAGAATTAAAATCCACCATCAAAGAGGCACGTCAGCGGCCGGGTATTTTCAAGTTTCTGGTTGGCCGTATGATTTATCAAGATGCGGTTGTGGCATTGCTTGGTCTTGGTGGCGCATTTGCTGCAGGTATGTTTGGTTGGCTAACGGCTGAGATTGGTGTCTACGGGATCATACTTAATGTTGCCGCTATTTTTGGATGTATGGTTGCAGCCTATCTGGATACGCGTCTTGGCTCCAAATGGGTGGTGATAGTTTCTATTATCTGCCTGACTATTGCGACTATTGCGATTGTGTCCACGGGCCCAGGTTTCACGTTGTTTGGCCTAATTCAATTGCCTTTGGCGGACAGTGGTGGGTATTTCGGAACAGCAGCTGAAAAGGCTTATATCATGTATGGGCTGTTGGTGGGCTTGGCCTTTGGTCCCGTACAAGCTTCATCGCGTTCTTGGCTTGCAAGAAGTGTTTCTGTTGATGAAGCAGGGCGGTATTTTGGCCTTTATGCCTTGTCGGGAAGAGCAACTAGTTTCGTCGCTCCTTTTCTTGTTGGAACGATTACTGCTGTTTTATTATCATCGGGCTCAACTGATACAACGGCTACAAGGGCTGGTATGGCGGTACTGATTATCTTCTTTTTAGTAGGATTGGCGATAGCTTTGACAACGCCCTATCCGGCAAGCGAAAAAAGCGACAAATAGAAGTGCTGGATTTCGATCTCTGCGATCTTTGCCTTTAGTGTTTGAAATGCCTCATGCCAGTGAATACCATTGCGATGCCAGCTTCATTTGCAGCTTTAATGACATCATCATCGCGCATGGAACCACCGGGCTGGATGACTGCTGTGGCACCTGCTTCAACGGCGGACAATAAACCATCTGCAAACGGAAAAAATGCGTCAGAAGCAACAACACTGCCGACGGTTTGCGGTTGTGACCGGCCAGTCGCTTCAGCTGCATCCATTGCCTTTCGAGCCGCAATACGGGACGAATCCACACGGCTCATTTGCCCTGCGCCGATCCCAACTGTTGCTCCATCTTTAACATAAATGATTGCGTTTGATTTCACATGCTTCGCGATTTTGAAAGCCAGCTTCATATCTTCCCATTCCTGGGATGTAGGCTGCCTGCTGGAGACGACTTTGAGATCCAAATCATCCACATTTCCATTGTCTCGCGACTGAACCAACATACCTCCGGAGACTGTTTTGACGGTCATGCCTTTTGTTTTGGGGTCTGCCATTCCGCCAGTTACCAATAAACGCAAATTAGGTTTGGCCTCGATAATCTTGATTGCATCAGCGCTTGCAGACGGCGCTATGATGACCTCAGTAAATATCTTGACGATTTCCGTTGCAGCTTCACCGTCCAGTTCTCGGTTCATAGCAACAATGCCGCCAAATGCTGAAACCGTGTCGCAGGCAAAAGCTTTTTCGTAAGCAGCTTTCAGAGTTGGGCCTGTTGCGACGCCGCATGGGTTAGCATGCTTGATGATTGCTATTACGGCGGTTTTATTTGGATCAAACTCACTGACCAACTCAAAGGCTGCATCTGTGTCGTTGATATTGTTGTAAGAAAGTTGTTTGCCTTGAAGTTGCCTGGCTGTTGCCACACCCGGCCGATTATCGCCATTTGTATAGAAAGCAGCTTGCTGATGCGGGTTTTCGCCGTAGCGTAAAACTTCAGAACGCTGACCCGCCAGGGAGAATTTCGCAGGAAGCGGATTGTTTAACTGTACCGCAAACCAGCTGGAAATTGCGCTGTCATATTCGGCGGTTAAAGCGAAGGCTTTGGAAGCGGAGTGTTTCCGAAAGTCCAAATTAATATTGCCATTATTAGTTTCAAGGTTTTCGATGAGTAAACCGTAGTCGGACGGGTCGGTCATGATTGTAACATAGGCATGGTTTTTTGCAGAGGCACGGATCATTGCAGGTCCGCCAATATCAATATTCTCTACGCAATTGGCATAATCCGCTCCAGAACGCATTGTTTGACTGAAAGGATATAGATTAACCACCACAATATCGATTGGGCAAATGTCATGGACCGCCATAGCCTGTTTGTGTTCTTCATCGTCACGAATTGCGAGTAATCCGCCATGGATTGAAGGATGCAGGGTTTTTACGCGCCCATCCATAATTTCCGGAAAACCGGTAACTGCGCTGACATCTTTCACTGGCAGTCCGGCTTCGGCCAAGGCTTTTGATGTACCCCCAGTGGAAATCAATTCAATGCCGTTTTCCATAAATTTTTTCGCAAGTTCCAGTATACCTGTTTTGTCAGACACTGATAACAAGGCTCTTTTTGGTTTTACCAAATCAGGGGCGGGGATATTTTTTGATTCTACGGCCATAACTATTTCTTTATCTGGGGTTTATCAGGATCTACCCTCGCGATAGCACAGGAGCGCCGGGGCGTTAACATCATAATTGCAGGTGTTGCTGTTTTCCCGAATATATTGCGTTCAGACCCTGGATTGCCAATTAGTGTAACTTATCTTCTTTGACTAAGAGCCACCGGATTGAAGGTGTTGACCTGGCATCTCCCGTCAATACAATTTGCTTTGTGCGTTTTGGTCCACTGGAAGAAGCAAAGAATACGCTTTCGTCAATTTCAGGGGTGCAATCAATACAGGTCAACTTCCAGACCAGTTCGTTACCACCCATCATTAAAATGCTTTTTCCATCAACAGTTTTGCCTGCACTAATGGACGGATGTAGATGGAAGCGGATATCAAATCGTGCTGGTTTTTTGCTATTAAGTTGCTTGTTACCATGCCCTGCAAAACTATCGGTTCCTTCAATATGGGTTCCTCTATTTCTCATGGTTATCGTTCTGTTGTGAATGATACCATGGTTTCGAAGATATCCGTCATGGCTGGCCGTAAATTGCTTATGGTCCGTACCATCTTCGCGGACGCATTCCACTTTTTTAGGACCTGCAATAATCCGATCTTTGAGAAGATTGAAAAATCGCCCACCTTGATAATATCGCGAAGACGAACTTTCATTGATTGTTGCAGTTGTATGGGCGGCGGTTAAGCGGGCGAAAGGAGCCAGTTTGCTTTCCTTTGAAACACCCGTTCCGCAGTTAATCATCACCAGGTTTGGTCCGCTGGATAGTTCAAAAGACAAAGTTCCCGCACTTGCATGTTGTGAATATTCAGGCGTGGGCGGGGCACCTGTATCTGCGATCAACAATGTGTCACCCATGGCAAGACGCTGGAACCCCGAGAACCGTGCGATCTCTGGAGGTTTCCCCATAGAGTCGTTGTAAAATAAAATTGTTGAAATCAGCTCCGGCCTGCCAGCCGAAACGCCGTTGAAGCGGGCAAGGTTGCCATCGCCCATTTGGTGGAATTTTATTGCTGATATCATCCGATCAATAGTTGAGATGAGCGTTTGTGATGGGGCAATGTCGAGGCGCGCATAGGATTGGCGTAGGGGTAGTAAAAGTGCAAGAACATCAACGGCCAAAGCTGCATTGCGGGAAATATGCCCACCGTCTTCCAATATTTGGATGGAGAGTTCTTCATCCAGCATGTTCTGGGCATTCTTCAAGTTAGCACTTTGCCCCGATACACAATTGGCTGCATAGGCAAGCGCAATTCTGGCAGTAAGGCGAGGCATGCCTTTGGGAAACTCTGATGACCTGTATTTTAAGAAACTTATATGCTGCCCAATTGATTTGAGCCAAGCTTGATAAAATCGTGGTGTTGCTGCTTCAACAACTGGAACAGAATGGCAAAGCCAAGAGATCAGGCGCTTGGCAACAATTTCGGGCTCCCAAGCCAAAGTATTTCGCGAGCGCGTTTGTATGGACAACCAATCATTGATCAAGGCTTGAGCATTGCTTTTGGTCAACGCGCTGCCTTCTGCTTCAAGATGTCGTAGCCAGCCAAATCCATGTAAATCGACCTGCCAAGACTTAGGTGCATCGACCTGCTGGAACGGGTTAAGGCCAGTGCAATCCACCATCTTTCCAGCAAGAAAAAATCTGCCGGAATAAATATCTTTCGCCGCAGCCGTGTCGGGTGTTCGCAAATCCTGTGGGGCCAAGATCAAACGTTCTGGTGTTTTCCCAGCAGCTGACAACCAAGCAGGAGAAGCACGGTTAAATCGACGGGCATAGCGCCGCATAGCTTCCTTGCTGGCCTGGGCCAATACTGAAAAATTGTCACGAATAGTCATAACTGACTTTCAACAAGGTAAGCTTCGATTTTCGGTTGGATTTGACTAACCTAGCCAAAATTATCAACCCGTTTAATAGATCATTTGAAAACTAAAACCTCATCTATCCCGTAAAAGCTTAGCTTTTTTTGATGAAGCGTGCTGCAAAAAATCCATCCATTCCAGACTTTTCTTTTGGATCAAGTTCCAGAAAATGTGGTAGCGAGCGAAACGCGCCCTGTCCATTTACACAAAATTCTAAACCGGGCAACTCCGCGGGATCAATGGGGTCTCTGACGACGTCTTCAATTTGAAGATTGGCAATCAGGTTCTCGCCTTCATCTTTGAATACAGAGCAATTTGCGTAAACCAATATACCGCCGGGCTTTAGCCAGCTAGCAGCTTTTTTTATCAGTGTTTTTTGTAACTCCGCCAATTCCAAAATATCTTGCTGGGCGGTGTTCCATAAGATATCCGGGTGACGACGCATCGTTCCTGATGCGGTACAAGGTGCGTCGAGTAAAATAGCATCAAACAATTCTTCAGGCTCAAAAACAGTGATGTCGGCCTGTACCAATTTTGCTTTCAATCCAGTGCGATCAAGGTTTTCTTGCAATCTTTCCAAACGCCTTTTTGAAATATCGACCGCGGTGACATCGGCTCCTAATGCCGCTAATTGCATGGTCTTTCCGCCCGGTGCAGCACAAAGGTCAGCGACCTTTTTACCCTTTATGTCTTTCAAAAGCCTGACGGGCTGGGCTGCCGCAATATCTTGAATCCACCAATCACCAGCATCAAAGCCCGGCAATTCATGGACAGGAAGAGAGGAAATAAGGCGCTTTCCGCCGCCTGGAAGATCAATCATTTCCAAGTTTTCAAAATTCAGTTCGCGTTTTCCATTGAGATCAAGAGTTGGCTCCATGGCAATCGCCACACTCATTTGCGCTGTTTTTTCACGACCAAAATCGCGCGTTAGCGTTTTTTGCATCCAATCAGGAAAGAGCGTTAAGGACTCGGATTTTTCCAAGGACTGCGCCCTTTCGCGAACAAGATTTCGCAAGACAGCATTGGTAAAGCTGGCAAATCGGGTCGTTCTTTTGTCATTGCGTATGGCAGTCACAGCTAAATTCACTGCAGCACTCTCGGGAATATCCATAAACAGTATTTGTGCAGCGGCTGTCTCAAGAATATGAATTAAAAACCTGGCCTTTTGCGGAGGTTTACGGTTCCAGCTATGTTTCAAGATCGCATCAATACGTGTTTTGTTTCTAAGCGATGTTAGAACGATGGCTTTGGCTAAAGATTGATCCCTATTATCCAGCTTTTTAAATTCCGCCGAGCCCTTTCGAATATCGGCAACATCATCAAATGAAGCTTTTTGATCAATGATTTGGGTTAGGATATTTGCAGCGGTTAAACGCGCATTCAGTCCTTTGGTGCCGCCGACATTGCCATTGGCTTGGTGTGAATTACGCTGGTTTCGATCTTGCATGGGATAGTAGTCGCTACTGGAAGATTGCTTGGCACTTTGCCAAATTGGGAGATTAGCCCTATATGCAAGCAATAGAGACGAAAAGGAAGCCGTAAGTCGCTTAAATAAAAAAGACAGGTTATGCCTATGGATGACAATCAAAAAATCACTGTGCCGAAAATGACTGATACTGATCGTGCCAATGATAAACAGGTGCCGCCAGCAGCGCAACGGGCTTTGCAAGAAGCTGCAGAAAGAAAATCTGCTGCGGCTAAAATCAAAGATGCGCAAAAACCTGAAATTAACGGCCGCGGTGGCCTTGATCCGGCGCGCTATGGTGATTGGGAAAAAAAAGGAATTGCCGTCGACTTTTAGGACAATTGGTTTCAACCAGTTGCTACTGGACTAAAGCTGCCGCAACTTGTTTTCTGATCTCGGGCAGTGTGAATGGTTTTTGGACAACATCTATTACAATTGCGTCGAGACTTGCTGCCCGTTCACGCTGGTTTGCGTAGCCCGTCATCATCAAGATTTTCTGCCCTGGAGATTTGATTGAAACTGCTTTGCTCATTTCAATGCCATCAAGATGAGGCATTTGAATATCGGTTAGAACCAAGTCAAACCCTTCCTGGTCAGCTAAAAATGTTTCAAGTCCGATCTCTCCGTCTTCGGCGGTGACGACACCATGACGGTCAATTTCAAGGGCTCGTGCCACAAATGCACGGACAGATTCGTCATCTTCCACAAGCAGAATTCTGGCCATTACGCGTCTCCTGTGACAATGCCCACAAATGGCAATTCTCTAAAGGCATGGCCAACATCCATTCCATAACCAACTACAAATTTATCTGGACATTCAAAGCCAACATAGTCTGCTTCAATTTTTGCTTTTCTGCGTATCGATTTGTCCAATAAAGTGATGATGGCAACTTTGCTAGCGCCGCGTTCGAGCATCAAGTTTCGGGTGAATTGCATTGTGTTTCCTGATTCGAGAATATCATCGATTAGAATGACGTCGCGCCCTGAAACTTCGGTTTTGATATCTTGCAGCAATTGTATTTCACCAGCCTCGGTACCTGATCCATAGCTTGAAATGGAGATAAACTCGACTTCCGGGGCAAGGCCAGCTTTATGAAAAGCTCTGATCAAATCAGCAGCGAAAACAAATGATCCCTTAAGAACGGATATTACAAGAATATCCTTCAGATCGCTCAGGGCAATTTCTTCCGCAAGCTCATGGGTACGTTGAGCGATTTGCTCTGCGCTGAACAGAACTTCAATTTTCTTGTTTCTTACAATTGGCATGGGAACTCGACTTGCTATTTATCGGAAATGGTCACGCGCACAGTGCGGCCATTCCCACTATAGTCAATTGCAGATGTCATGAAACGATAATTTTGGTTTGGCTGAATTCCAGTTTTACCAATACGATGTTGCCAGCTTTGAACCGGTTTTCCGTCTTTGTCATAAAGGGTTATCACCAGCGGCCGTAAGGGTTTATCCGATCCATCAGGACTGCTTACTTTTCCGAAAACGGTGGCCACGGATGAATCTTGATGTAGCACCCGTGTTAACGAAACATCACTTATCTCCAATCCGTTAATCATAGAAACGGATGCAGTGGTGATTGGATCAATATTATCTCCGGAAGTTCTTTCTGAAATGGCTATGAAGGCCATTGGTAGTCCGATTGCAATGGTTAAAACTGCTGCAAGCGTTTTGACAGGTAATGTTGATAGAACATTCGCGAAGCTGAATTCATGACTTCTTACATCAAGATCATCTTCATTTAGCCTGTTGGCTTTGAATGATGAGTTAGGCGGTGTGGAAAAAAAGTCTTTCGTTACTGCAGGTCTTGCCTGATTCGAATTTCGTTTGCCGAAAACTGGTTTTTGATCAAAGTCAGAATTTTGGTCGTTCGACGTGGTGTTTAGCGGCTCGTGATCAATCACAGTAACGGCATTATTTGTTCTTCTATGGGCCCGCATATCACAATTCCACTTTGGGATAGGAAAATTATTATTCTGATTCATTTTCCGGTATAGCGTTGATTCCTTAATGCATTGTTAACCATGATTAACGCAAGTTGAGGGATAATTTTTGAGGATGAATTTGTGATTCAATTTGAAAATGTTGGTTTGCGTTACGGTTTGGGGCCGGAGGTTTTAAGTGACCTCAGCTTCGACGTGCCTGCAAATTCGTTTCAATTTTTAACAGGCCCATCAGGCGCTGGAAAAACCAGCCTTTTGCGGTTGATGCTGATGTCTTTGAAGCCAACACGCGGAGTTGTGCGGGTTTTCGGCAAAGAGGCTTCTCGTATTCCCCGTGATGCGATGCCGGACATTCGGCGTAAAGTAGGCGTAGTGTTTCAGGATTTCCGCCTGTTAAGCCATCTCACAACTTATGAAAATGTGGCGCTGCCTTTGAAGGTTTTGGGTAAAGATGAAGCGAGCTATCGCACCGATGTGACCGAGTTGCTGAAATGGGTTGGCCTTGGGGAGCGAATGCATGCCTTACCGCCTGTTTTATCTGGTGGTGAAAAACAACGTGCTGCGATCGCGCGCGCTTTGATAGACCAACCCAAGGTTCTGTTGGCCGATGAGCCGACCGGTAATGTTGACCCTCCAATGGCAAGGCGTTTATTACGACTTTTCATTGAACTGCACCGATCGGGAACCTCCGTCATTATTGCTACCCATGATATGGGGTTGATGGATCAATATCAGGCACGCCGTCTGGTGCTGAACGAAGGAAGGTTGCAGATCTATGACTGATCCAAACCACCCTGAGAGGCTTGAACCGATGATTGACGATGATGGTGGTCAGGCTGATGCAGCGCGCCATGAAAAGCCGTTGTTCAAGAGCCACTCTGATGACGCGCAGCCGGCGAGCAAGCGCAATATCCGCACGCCCTCTTTAACTAGCGGACGAAATATAGTTCCCCGTGAAGGGGTTGCGGGGCAGGCCCTTTTAACGGTCATTGCCATAATGGCATTTTTGGCCTGTTTGACATTGGGAGCTGTATTTTTGGTTCGTGATACAGCCCAAGGTTGGCAAACGGATATTTCTAGAGAAGTAACTGTGCAGATTCGCCCTTATGAAAATGTGGATATGGAGCAATCCATTAGGGCAGCTTCTTCGCTTTTGCTTACCTTTGACGGCGTTGAAAAAGTGACGGTCCTTGATGATGAGGCGTCAGCTCGTTTATTAGAGCCCTTCTTGGGCTCGGGTTTGCAATTGGATGAATTGCCTATTCCAGCATTGTTGACGGTTTCGGTTGATCAATCAAAAACGCTTGATTATGCGGCGATTGCGAAAACCTTGAGTGAAGAGGTGCCCGGCGCATCGCTTGATGACCATCGTTCATGGGTTGATCGGTTAAACACCATGGCTCGAACTACGGTTCTTGGTGGTGTGATTGTCTTTATTCTGGTTATGACGGCAACCGTTTTGACGGTGGTCTTTGCTACACGCGGGGCTATGGCTGGAAATAAGGATATAGTTGATGTGCTGCATTTTGTTGGCGCTGATAGGGTATTTATCGCCAGAGAGTTTGAACATCATTTCTTACGGCTAGGTTTAATTGGCTCTTTGAGTGGCGGTATTGCAGCTATCTTTTTGTTTTTGGCCCTTGGGGTTTGGTCATCAACAATGAAAGCGACACCGCAAGCTGATCAAATGAACGCGCTGTTTGGCAGTTTTTCCATCGGCGGTTGGGGTTTGTTTGGAATATTCTTGGTTGCAGTCGGAGTGGCTGTTTTAACGGGTTTGACTTCCCGAATTACTGTCATGCGTCATGTAAGCCAGCTTGAAACTTATGGCGGTAGACAGAAGAATTGACCTTACCCTTGTCCTTGGCCATGCTATAGACGGCTAAGGTTTGGCAAAATAGACGGAAAATTACGTGCTACTGTTTCGCTCTCTTCTCTTCACGGTTTTATTTTATCTAAGCAACGCTTTTCAGATGATTTTCTGGATACCGTCGTTTTTCATCATGCCCTTGGAAGATGCCTGGAAGGTCGCGAAACTTTGGGGCTATAGCCATTTATGGCTACAAAACAAAATCTGCGGAACGCGATATGAATTTCGAGGCGTCGAGCGGCTCGACCAAAGTTCCAATCAATTGATTGCTTCAAAACATCAGTCTGCTTGGGAAACCTATACGATGATTTTGTTTTTCAAGGATCCAAGTTACATCTTGAAGCGCGAATTGATGTTCACACCGCTTTTCGGCTGGTTCATGATGAAGGTGAAAGTGGTTCCGGTTGATCGGGGCAAAGGCGCGATTGCCCTTGCTTCCATGGCAAAAAATACCAAACTTTATATGGCCGAGCGCCCGCGTCAGGTTATCATTTATCCGGAAGGAACGCGGACCAAGCCGGGAGTTAAAGTTCGCTACAAATTCGGAATTACTTATTTATATGATGATCTTAAGGTACCCATCCAGCCAGTTGCGCTTAATTCAGGCTTGTATTGGGGGCGACAGGCTTTGAAGATTTATCCAGGCACCATTATTATGGAGTTTTTAGAGCCCATTCAGCCAGGATTATCAAAAGACGCTTTTAGTAAAAAACTATACCAAGTGATTGAGGATGCATCAGATCGATTGATCAGCGAGGCGGCGAACTCACCTTTGCCGCCGCCGTTAGCCATAGAATTGAATGATGCAATGCAGAAACAAGCCTAAGCCTTTCCAGTATCAAGATCTTTGACAATCCGCTCCAACACATGATCGCGAATGCCCAATGCTTTCAAGGATGTGACCGTGTTACAAACATAGTCGCGGTTTTCGCCTGATTTTCCTTGGGCTTTTCTAATTATTTCTACCAATTGCTCAACAGCCATAGGTTTCGCATATTGGTCATGGGCTTGATCGACTACATAGGTCAATGCTTGGGTTTTTTCTCCATTTGCAAGGCGAATGGGAACCCATTTTTCCAGATAAACATTGGTAACCAGTTCGCGCTCCCTTAAATATTGAATCACGGGTTCACGTTTTTCACCGCTGACTTTTCGAGCCAATCCGGCGCAACTACCGCCCCGGTCTAGTCCAAGCACAAGGCCAGGCGCTTCCTTTGTTCCTCGATGAACCCAGGAGTGAACGCATAGACCGCGGCGCCAACCATGCAAACGGGCCTTTTGTTCTTCGATAAAATCAAAACCTGGCCGCCAGATCAAAGAGCCATAGCCAAAAACCCAAAAATCACCCATAAACCGTCCAAGCTCTGCCCATTAGATTCGCCCAATATTTCATGTAACTGGGTGTTTGAAAATCAGGTTTCAAAAGGTTTTGCAAGCAATGTCAGAAAATCAAAAATTTTCACGCGGATCAAAAAGAAAACTCACCTATTTCGTTGCATTCATTGTGCTACTTTTTGGCGGGCTAAGTGCTGGATGGTATTGGGCATCTGGTAAACTGGATGAGCGAGCAAAAATGCTTGCTGCAAACCTTGCCAGTCAGGGCAAAAACCTAGATTGCATCAATCAAGAGGTGCGTGGTTATCCCTTCAGGCTCGGTGTTTTTTGTGATGGTGTAACTTTTGCTGATGCTTCAGCAGGGGTAAATATTTCTGGAAAAGGATTTCGCTCGGCTGCCCAGCTGTATCGCCCTGGGCATTTTGTTGCTGAATTGGATTCGCCTTATGATTTGGTTGTTCCTGGCCTTGCGCCTTTGACCATTGATTGGAACAATCTGAAATCCAGCAGTAATATAGGTACAAGTGGATTCAAACGGCTATCGGTTGTCGCAGACCAAATCTCGGTATCTGCCAATGATTTTGGGCAAAGGGATTTGCTTGGTTCTGTGCAAGAGCTGCAGTTTCACACGCGCATCAGTGAAGAGAACGATGGCAAAGATATGGATCTCGCCCTGTCTGCGGATCAATGGCAAATTGACGATAATGAAGCCAATTTGATTGAGCCGGTATCTTTCAGCATCGACGGACAGTTGAAAGATGGCGTGGCAATTATCCAATCTGGCCAAACTCTCTTGGATGTGTTGAAAGCCAATGGAGGCAGAGCTGATCTTAAAGGTTTTGTGTTTTCTACAAAAAGTGGTGGCATGCTTAAGGTTTCAGGCCCGATTGAAATTAGCCGGTCAGGTTTTCTATCGGGAGCGCTGAGCCTTGATATCGAAAACCCCCAAAAACTAATTAACTATGCGACGTCAGTTTTTCCACCTATTGCTTCTGATCTTGAAAATGTTGCTCAGTATCTGGAAGCCTTTGCAGACCGATCCGATAACAAGATAGCGATCAAGGATTTGAAAATTCAAATCAAAGACGGAAATATATTTGTTGGATTTTTGCAGGTTGGGGAAATTCCCCGTCTCTTTTGATGGGCAGAATCCGAGACTAGGCTACTCGGAAGAGTAAGGACGAAAGAGCGTTTCTTCTAGTCGTTGATCCTGCTCATCCGGCAGCAAAGAGATGTGTTCTTTGTCGATAACGCGGCGCCTTGTTAGACGGCTTTTCGTCATTAGAGTTTCAAGCTTTTCTCCATCACCTTTTTCAATCGCATCAGCACATGATTCCATATCAGCAATGAATCTGCGGAATACGTCCAGAATAGGACCTTTGTTTTTCAGGAAAATATCACGCCACATGATAGGATTTGAAGAAGCGATACGGGTAAAATCTTTAAAAGCTCCGGCTGAAAATTGAATGACCGGTGATTGCGTTCTTTCTTCTTGGGCTAGCGCTGTGTGGAAAATTGAAAAAGCAACGAGATGCGGTAAGTGGCTGGTAATTGCCAATGCCTGATCATGGCGCTCGGGCGACATAACCTCAACTTTTGAACCCATCCCTTCCCAAAGTGCTTGAACAGTAGAAACAGCATTTTTATCCGAACCCTCGGGCGGCGTTACAATACACCATCGATTGACGAACAGTTTTGGAAGCCCGGCATCAGGTCCAGAAAATTCTGTCCCTGCCAAAGGATGGGCAGGAATGAAATGAATATGGTTTGGTAAAAAAGGCGCGGTATCTGAAATGATACTGGTTTTTACTGAACCAACATCTGAGAGGATCGCGCCTTGTTTAAGATGAGGCCCTATCTGTTCAGCCACCAGCCCGTAGATGCCAACTGGCACACAGGCGATAACTAGATCTGCATCGGCAACAGCCTCTTCATTGCTATCGACAACTTTGGCAGCGCCAAGGCCCAATTCCAAAAGCCGCTTACGCACTTTGGGGGATGCATCGGTTATGGTGACTTGTTTGGCTAGGTTACGTTCAAAAACCGCGCGGGTGATTGAAGAGCCGATTAGACCCTGGCCTAGTATTGCCAATTTTTCGACGACCAGAGCCATCCGATTTACCCTTCTAAGCCAAAAATTCGCTTAACGTTGAAATCACAAAAGCATTGGTTTCATCCGTTCCCAAAGTCATACGCAGCGCGTTGGGAAACCCGTATCCGGTCACGGCCCGCAGCAAGATACCCTTTGAGGTTAGATAGGCGTCGGCTTCCGCAGCGCTCTTTCCTGTTGTTTCTGGAAAATGAACCAACAGGAAATTACCCACAGAAGGCGTTACGCGAAGCCCCCGTTTTTCCAACTCAGCTGTCACATGCAAAATGCTTTTTTCATTGTGCAATACAGCTTTGTCTATGTGATTGCGATCACGAATGGCTGCTGCACCTGCAGCGATGGCTAAGGCGTTTACATTAAACGGTCCACGGACGCGCTCCAGTATTTCTATCATCGAGCGGGGGGCATAAGCCCAACCAATGCGCAAGGCGGCAAGACCGTGGATTTTCGAAAAAGTCCTGGTCATAATAACATTTTGCGATGATGCAACGAGCTCAACGCCAGCCTCATAGTCATTTCGGCGCACATATTCTGCATAGGCTGCGTCCAATACTAAAACGACATTTGTTGGGAGACCTGCATGTAGTCGGCGGACTTCATCCATTGGGATATAGGTTCCCGTTGGGTTGTTGGGATTGGCAAGAAATATGATTCGCGTTCTGGGCGTGACGGCAGCCAGAATTGCATCCACATCTGCATGCTCATTCGTTTCTTTGACGACGACAGGCACTGCACCAGAGGTCAATGCCACGATCTTGTACATCAGAAAGCCATGCTCGGTAAAAATGACTTCATCATCTGTCTCTAGATAGGCGGCGCCAATCATGGAAAGTAATTCATCAGAGCCATTGCCGCAAATCAGATTGTCAGTATTGAGGCCATAGACTTCACCAATGGCTTTTTTCAACGCGTCTGATTGGCCGTCTGGATATAATTCGAGATGTTCGCTGGCCTCTTGTATCGCTTTGAGCGCCTTTGGGCTTGGACCTAACGGTGTCTCGTTGGATGATAATTTATGTAGTTTGATGCCGGCTGGAGCAGCGGACTTTCCAGGCATATAAATGGAGATATCCATGATGCCCTTTTTTGCTTGTGGTGCGGAATTCGCTGATTGGGATTGGGTGTTGGTCATTTTACTTTTCCAGCTGAAGTGTGATGATCATTTGTCGTAGGGCTAGGTCATATTCTTTCGCAGCGGTAAAATCAAAGAAAGAATCGTCACATCTGAACTGTCTACAGGTCAAAAAACCAATCTTAATTTTTCATTTTTTCTCTGGATGTGCGTGCGCCTTGTGCAGCTATAACGGGCATTTTTACTTTGGCTGCTCTTTTGGCAGAAACTGGAACGCCTTGATATAATCGCTTAGTAGCTGTGACCACATAGGCCCCACAGAATAGGGGCCAAAGTTTTGCGCCTAATTTGTCTAGCAACGGATAAAACCGCATCAGGCTTTTGAACCGTATGGGTGGAAAATTGAGGGTGTGATTCCAGTGTGAAGGGGTAAGCTTGGCTTTTCTAAGCAGCACACTTAATTGTCCACGTGAGAATGACCTGCCATTGCCAAAGGGCGTGTGTTCAAATCGGGTCCAAAGGCCTCGGCGGTTTGCAGCCACAAGGATCAGTTTTCCTTCAGGAACTAAAATTCGCCAAATCTCATTGAGAATTTGAGCGGGATCGGCGACATTTTCAATGAGGTGGAGAACGACAACACACTGGACTGAGGCTGTTTCTATCGGCAATTCGTCTTCATCTACAAGGGCTACTTTTGAATCCTTGCCCACAGGCCATTGCAAAGCACCTTGGCGTGCGGGCATCAAAATGATCACTTGAGAAATATCTTTGGCAAGGGTGTCAAAAAGCGGAACAGGATAACCAATGCCAACCAATTCGATATCGTTTTTAAAAGGTTCCAGTTTTGAAAACGTTCGCAGCAGCGCCGACTGAGACACTTGCCCCAATGGGGTTGTGTAAAATTCACGAAGGTCGATTACATCCACTGACATTTCTTTAGTCTAACTGCCTTTGTATAGATGGTGAAGATAAAATTCAGTGGGGCAATATCAATCCAGCGACAATCAGGCTTTGACTGGTAAAATACAAAAGCCATACAGCGTAGGGCGTTAACTGACGAAGACGGCCACTCGTCAATGGGGTGAATTTATCATTCGCCAATATTACGTCTGATATGACGAAGAGAACTACCCCAGATAAAACGAGTAAGCCGGGCTGGGCCATCCTTGAAAAATAGGCCATTGCCATGATTGCAATTGTGTAAAGGATAACCGGAATTTTAAGCTCTTTGAGGTGCGGCCATAAACGAAATAGTACGAGGGCCGCCAGCGCTGACAATAAAACCAGTGTTTCCTTGCTTTCCTGCAAATAGAAATATTGAAGCTCAAAACCGTTCAAAAAATAAGTGATGTAAAACAAGTGCCCAATCAGGAATGCGCTTAATCCTGATATGAAATTCTTTTCACCCTCCAGAGACAAGAAATAATCGCCAACAAGGCATGCTGCTAAACCAATCGTTACAATTGGGGAAATTGCCGAAAATACCCCAATTAAGATCAGCAATATCATAGGGGCTATTTTGAGCAGGCTTCTGCTTTGACTAACAGGTTTTGGTAGCCAAACAAAAAGATAGTAAAGCGACAAACAATTCGCGAGAAGGATTGATAGGATCGCTGGTTGGGTCATGGTTTAACTTTGTTCAGCTTTTAAAAGCATTTGCAGCGACCAATGATTGATCGCTGCAAATGAAGTTTTGAAAACATCTACTATTTTGTGAAATGGTTAGTAGCTTTCGACTGTCAATGCCACGCCCATACCGCCACCGATACAAAGCGTTGCAAGGCCTTTCTTGGCTTTGCGGCGCTGCATTTCGTGGAGAAGTGTAACGAAGACACGACAACCTGATGCGCCAATTGGATGGCCGATGGCGATTGCGCCACCGTTTACGTTTACGATGTCCGGGTTCCAGCCCATGTCCTGGTTTACCGCACATGCTTGTGATGCGAAGGCCTCATTGGCCTCAACAAGATCAAGGTCATCAACTTTCCATCCAGCTTTTTCCAAAGCTTTGCGTGAAGCAGGTATTGGTCCGGTTCCCATAATTTCAGGGGCTACACCGGCTGTGGACCAAGAGGCAATTCTTGCAAGCGGTGTTAGGCCGCGTTTTACCGCTTCAGATTCGCGCATCAACACAACAGCAGCTGCGCCATCGTTCAGGCCAGAGGCATTTGCCGCAGTCACTGTCCCATCTTTTGAGAAGGCAGGGCGCAGTTTGCCCATGGCTTCCATGGTTGCACCGTGACGGATATATTCATCGCTATCGAAGACTACATCGCCCTTGCGGGTTTTGATGACTACTGGAACGATTTCATCTTTAAATTTGCCAGCTTTTTGTGCAGCCTCTGCTTTGTTTTGCGATGCTACTGCAAACGTGTCTTGCACTTCACGAGAAAGTTGAAATTTTTGCGCCACATTTTCGGCCGTTGTTCCCATGTGGTAGCCGTGAAACGCATCCCAAAGACCATCTTTGATCATAGTGTCGATCATAGACATATCACCCATTTTCTGACCATTGCGAAGGTGAGCACAATGGGCTGACAGCGACATACTTTCCTGTCCGCCTGCGATGATTATATTCGCATCACCTGAAAGAATTTGTTGCATTCCGATGGCAACTGCACGAAGTCCTGATCCGCAAACCTGATTCAAGCCCCAAGCTGATGCGCTTTCAGGAACACCAGCCTTGATAGCAGCCTGGCGTGCTGGGTTTTGTCCTTGGCCTGCCGTTAAAACTTGGCCTAAAATAACCTCATCGACTTCAGCCAATTCAATCTTTGCTCTCTTGGCTGCTTCTGCAATAACAATTGCACCCAGTTCATGGGCTGGCATGACAGAGATAGTTCCTCCAAATGAACCCACTCCGGTTCTTGTTGCGCTTGCAATTACGATTGGGTCTTTGTTGCTCATTTCAGGTTCCTTCTTGGTATCGTCATATATTGATCGCAGAATATTATGATAGATCATTCCGCTTATTATTGACACGGAACATAAGTTTAGCCAACTAGGCTATAGGTCTTAAACCTGGAATCCAGCATAATTTTGCTTATTGATGAGAACAATATGACCAATCCCTATCTTGCTTCACCTCTTGCCCGTAAACAGACTGTTCAAGTGCCCATCGGCAATGTTCTATGTGGAGGATCAGCGCCCGTCGTTGTTCAATCTATGACGAACACGGATACGGCAGATATTGATGCTACCGTTAAGCAAGTGGCAGCATTGGCTAAAAGCGGATCTGAACTGGTTAGAATTACGGTAGATCGAAATGAGGCAGCAGCAGCTGTTCCTATTATCAAGGAAAAATTGCTGGCAATGGACGTTGATGTCCCATTGATTGGCGATTTTCACTATATTGGTCATACGTTACTGGCAGATCATCCAGCCTGCGCTGAAGCGCTTTCGAAATATCGTATCAATCCCGGCAATGTTGGGTTTGGTGAAAAGAAGGATAGGCAGTTTGCTGCCATTATTGAAACAGCCATCCGCAATGACAAGCCTGTACGCATTGGTGTGAATTGGGGGTCGCTCGATCAGTCATTACTTACCAAACTGATGGATGATAACAAAGCCAATGGTTCACCAATGTCTGCGCGACAGGTGATGCGTGAGGCTATTATTCAGTCTGCTTTGTTGTCTGCAGCGTTGGCGGAGGATATTGGTCTTGCTCGCTCGAAAATTATTCTTTCTGCCAAAGTCAGCCAGGTTCAAGATTTGATTGCTGTTTATACGGGCCTTGCCGCCCGTTCCGACCATGCTTTGCATTTGGGTCTCACAGAAGCTGGTATGGGATCAAAAGGAATTGTTGCTTCGTCTGCTGCACTCGGTATTTTGTTACAGCAAGGTATTGGCGACACGATCCGGATTTCTTTGACGCCGGAACCAGGTGGTGATCGCACCAAAGAGGTGCAGGTTGCACAAGAGTTATTGCAGACCATGGGTTTCCGGTCGTTTGTGCCTGTTGTTGCTGCCTGCCCTGGTTGTGGGCGCACCACTTCGACGACTTTTCAAGAGCTGGCTCAAAAAATTGAAGGCGATCTTCGCAAAAACATGCCTGTATGGCGTGATAAATATCCAGGCGTTGAAGGGCTTACGGTTGCCGTGATGGGTTGTATCGTAAATGGTCCAGGGGAATCGAAACATGCCAATATTGGTATTTCGCTTCCTGGAACAGGGGAAACGCCTGCGGCACCTGTATTTGTCGATGGGAAAAAAGCGAAGACATTGCGCGGGGCAAATATCGCCGCAGAGTTTGAGATAATGGTGCAAGAATATATTGAAGCTAATTACAGCCCTGCGTCTTAATTGATGGCTAAAATTTTTAGCTGGTTATTGTAGGCTTGGTTTGCCTTCCAACCATGGGAGCAAGGACCAGCAGAGCGAAGAGCATAAAGCCCATTGCTGCATAGACGCTGCGGAAACCAAAATGTTCGCCAAGATATCCAAGGCTTGCGGGCGCCACAAGAAGTCCCGCATAACCGCAGAAGCTTGCTGTTGCAATCCCCATTCCTTTCGGCAAGCCCTTGATGGTGGCTGATGCTGAAAATGCAATGGGAACAATATTCGCATTTCCAAATCCTGCCAAGAAAAACCCAAATGCAGCAAAGAGAGCGTTGGGTGCGAAGATAACCAAACTTAATCCAAAGCCCGCCAGCAGGACTGAGTAGATGAATAATTTCATATCGCCGATTTTTTCACGCAGATGATCGCCAAAGAATCTGGCAATCATCATTGAAAATGAAAACCCGCCAAAGGCAAAGCCGGACAACGAGATGCCGCTGGATAGTTCTGTGCGAAAAAATTGCGCTGACCAATCGATCACTGCTCCTTCAGATACGAAGCCCGCAAAAGCGATTGCGCCAAATAGCCATGGTAGTAACTGTTTTGGAAGCAAGCCTGTTTTGATGTTGATGCCATCGGTCGGTGGGCTTTTTTGTTCAAGATAGGGATATCCTACCAAAGCTGCCGCCAAGATTATGAAGCCTGCAATTAAGCCGAAATAATCACTTCCCAAAAGGACGATGGCTGAGCCGCCGGTCAATGCGCCTACCATTGCGCCCGCACTCCAGAATCCATGAAATGCAGACATGATGGGCTGTTTCGCGCGCTGCTCAAGATCAGCTGCATTTGCATTCATAGCCACATCTTGGGCGGCTAGAAAAGCCATAATGAAACCCAAGATTATAACGGCTGATGAAAAAGACTGGACTTGCAAGATGATGTAAAGACCGGGGGTTAGGCCAATGGCTGCTAAAATCATAACCGCACGTGCACCAAAAAGACTGATGATTTTTGAACTCAGAGCTAAAGCTATTATTGCCGCTATACCGCCTGACAAGATTACCAGACCCATCTCAGACTCGGTAATTCTCAAGTTCTTTATAACAACGGGGATTAGAACAGCCCAACAGCCCACAAATAAACCATTGGCAAAGAACACAGCCGATACGGATATTCTTGATCGAAGTGCATTTTGGATGGGTTGAGCCATATTTTTTATCGTTCATTTCGCGTGGTTGAACAGACATTGGAGCGGTTGAAAAACTTCCTTCCCGAATGTCTTATAAGTTTGTTGGACTAAATTTTTGTGTAACTTCAGTCTATTTCAGGCCAAGGTGGCGTCAGTTGTGGTCGGCCAAATTGATGCCCCTGCTGATAGTCTACTTTCCAGTCTTTCAGCAAGTGCGAGGTTTCAATATCTTCAACCCATTCAACGACAGTCTCAATGTCGAACACTTTTGCCAGTGCCAACAGAGCTTTAACAAACGCCTGATTTTCTTCATTGCCGACTAAATTGATTGCGAAGGAACCATCAAGCTTGATGATATCAACCGGCAATTGCTTTAGGTTAGAAAAAGAAGTGAACCCAGCGCCAAAATCGTCGATTGCCACCCGGCAACCAATGGCCTTGATGTTCTCCAAGAAACGTTTTGTTTCTTCAAGCTCCGTGACCGCCATTGATTCGGTGATTTCGACGATGAGCCGTTTTGCAGCGCCGTCAATACGTGCAAGGCCAGTAGCAAGTGCAGACAACCAATCGGGGTCAAGGACAGTGTCCTGGCTGACATTCACTGATAAAACGGCATTCGGGTATTTTGCAAGTGTTGCCAATGTTAGCGAAAGCGTGTGCTTATCAACAATGCGTATTAATCCCAGTTCCTCAGCAACGGATACAAAACTTCCAGCGCTAATCGTTATGCCTGCCTCATCAGTCATTCGCAAAAGCGCTTCATAGAAAGCTATGGTGCCATCGGCTTTGCAAACAGGCTGATAAGCCAGTTGAATACGATTTTCTTCAATTGCTTTTATAACCGTCGTTGTCAGTTTGGCTTTTGTCTGAAAAGCGTCTTGTGCTTCCTGGCTGTGACTGTAGACAGATATGCGTCTAGCTGCTTCACGACGGGCATTTCTCGTTGCTTTGAAGGCTGCATGGATTGCTTGGCGAGGCGTTTCGCCATGGCGAGGCAGAAAACACGAGCCAATGACCCCATTGACAGGTATCATTCCATTATCTGTCTCGATTATTTTTTCTGAAATAGCATTGAGCAGTCTGTTGCCTGCATCATAAATTTCTGCCGGTGGACATTCTTTCAAAATGATTCCGAATTTGGCACCTGAAAATCTGCAAATGATATCGTCAGCCCGAAGTTTGGAGCAGATGATTTCGCCGACTGTTTTAAGAACCTTATCTCCTGCTTCGAAACCATGGATGTCATTGATGAGATCCATCCGGCCTATCGACAGCATCATGAAGGTTGAAACCAGGCCCTCTCTTGCCGCAAATTCAATGGTCTTTTTCAATTGCTTTTCAAGGGATCTTCGATTGGGCAAACCGGTTAAATCATCGAAATCGGATTGACGGCGCAGGTCTTCCTCACGTTGGCGACGATCATTTATGATTCGAATACTACCCTCTGCCCGAAGTGGCTTCCCATGCTTATCTGGAAACCAGCAGCCGGTATCTTCAATCCACAAAGGCGACGTGTTGCTTTCAGTATCGGGTTGAAACAGATAAACGCATTGATAAGGTACAGGGGCGGTTGACGTTTCTGGCTTGTCGGCTGAAATGATCACACCAAACCGCGTCTCTTTGCTTTGAGAGCCAAGCATGGATTCGAATTGTCGACCCTTGAGATGGCGTGTTTCATCTGGTTTCAAGCCAACCAGATTTGCGAAGTTCCGACTCCACTCAATATCATCACTGGCAATTTCCCAAATGTAAAAAGCTTGGCCTGTGGCCGCAACAATTTCATCGGTAGCGTTTGATAATTTTTGCACTTGAGCATGCATTCTAGCTTCATCGTCAAGCGATGGGCTATCTTCTAAGTCGTGTGGAGCGGAGTTTTCATTCATTCTTAAACCTCTTGAATACAAGATTTATAAGATCGAATGCTTAATGTTTTAAGAATATTTACCATATTTCCCGGTTCTTCTTTACCGATTCACGTTGCAAATCAATCCAATATCGCTATCGCTATCGCTTGGCATCAGGTCTGTTTCCTTAAACAGCGCAGTTTTTCAATTTATGGAGTATATTACAGTGTCGAGCATTTCACTTGCCAAAGCTAACAAGATCATCAAATCAGCACTTGCGAAAGCCGCTGAACTTAACCTTAAGCCGTTGGGTGTGTGTGTTTATGATGATGGTGGGAACCTGAAAGCTTTTCAGTTACAAGATGGCGCTTCTATCGGCCGCTTTGCAATTGCTGGCGGAAAAGCTCGCGGCGCTTTGGCAACGGGTACGGGGTCACGCTGGTTAAACAATCAGGCGACAGATCGGCCGCATTTTCTTGCAGGTGTAAATTCGGTGATAGAGGGTGGCGTTGTTCCAGTGCCGGGCGGTGTGATTGCCCGTGACAAAAAAGGAATGATTGTGGCTGCAGTTGGCATTTCTGGCGACATGTCAGACAAGGATGAAGCCTGCGCCGTTGCTGGCATTGAAGCTTGTGGTTTGGTGGCTGATATTGGCTAGTGTCTGATCTTCCTGTTGAATTCAGACCTTAATTAAGATTGTTATCGGCGGATAATTAATATCCGCCGCCGACTGAAACATCCTGCGTTGCAGAACGAATGGATACTGTAAATCCTGCAATTACGTCGACAAATGTTATGACCATCAAGATGAAAAAGACGGCGTGTGCAGCAGCGCCGACCAGTAAAAATTCAACAAGATAAGCAATGAAAACGAAAGTCGACAAGAGATGGTCGATGATCGAGGATGCACCAATACGTGTCGATTTCATGATCTCGAAAAATAGTAGAAAAAGACCAAGGGTAATCATTAGGTCCCCAAGAGTCATGCGCCATTCAACGCCTGAAATCATATTCACACTTATTACGACATTTTGCCATACATCGGCATCTGCTGATGTTCCGCCAAACCAACCCAGCGCAAAAATATTATAAACGATAAAAGGGACTATCATTAATGGTACTGTGGTCAGCATGTTTGATCCTTCATATGATCCTAATGTAGCGCAATGTTTCGCATCGCTTATGGATATTTTGTTGTCAGCTTTTAATCTATTGGCAGAACATGGCAAGAATGAAACAAATATGTTTTTCTAGTTATAATTGATGCTAACCCATTGAGAACTAGCTTTAGGTTGAAGGTGGGTTATTTAATACAAGTAAACCGAAATACGAACCTGAAAAATTGTGCCTTAGAAAATTGCAATGTAAAGACTTTCCTGTCTTTGAAGTGGTCCTGCTTTTTAGGACAGTTTTGCGGCTTGGCTAAGATGCATCGATCTTGTGTTCATGCCGCTTTTCGTATTTCCATTTGACCAAAGTATG